>Ga0210077_1000033_pt1 | contig 88453 bp, 85 predicted proteins | sample RushMan_CattailN_5_FD_185556 | JGI IMG/M metagenome (GOLD analysis project Ga0210077, IMG submission 185556) | Wetland microbial communities from San Francisco Bay, California, USA, that impact long-term carbon sequestration -... | ecosystem: Environmental > Aquatic > Marine > Wetlands ...
CCAGCCGGCGAGCTTGCCCAAGTCGAGCGAAAGGGTCAGGGACAGGTTGCCGATATAAACCGACCCCCGTCGTAAACCTCCGGCGACATTCGTGAAGGCCTCGCCGAAATAGGTCAGCCCGGGGTTTATCCCTCGCCCGGCGAGCCGGTTTTTGAAGCCTGCCCAACCCGCGGCCGCCGGAGCGCTCGGAGTCCGCCCGGGGTCGTCCTGCCCGGAGGCCGCGAGCCGACCGGAAAAACCGATCGCGGCCAGGCAGACAAGGACCGTTCCGATAGCCCGCCGAAATCCCGGCCGGAGGGACTCCGGGCCTACGGATGCCGATCGCTTCGAAAATTTCATGTCTACGGGTGTTGACGGTCCGATTCAGCCGCCGCGACGGCGTCTGATTCCCCTTTCGACATTTTAGCAGATTCGCGGCCCGGGAGGAATTCAGGGCGGCCGCGAACCCGGACCAGTCCCGCCTGCCGGGACATGTTCCCGTTCCGGAGGATAAGCGCATGTCCTTCGGGCCGTACGAAGAAAAGAAGCCGCGGTTGCCGGGTCGGGCCTCGGGAGAGGCGCTCTTCGCAATGACAAATGAGTTTTGCCCGGACGACTGTCCCGGGATTCTTCCTTGAGTCCCCCCGGACCAGCGGCCAAGCCTCCCCGAGGCCCGCCCGGGCGCGATGCCCGCATCCTGGCATAATTTTTGCAGAGAATATCGTGCCATGTCAAAAGACGCGCACATCCAAAAGGACGTACCCCGGGATCTCATGCTCCTGTACCTGGCCTTATTGAAAAGGGGGGAGATGTTCTCGATCTACATCGAGGCCAGAAAGCGGGCCTGGCGCTCGTCCAGGCCCGCATCCCACCCCAAAATCAATGGTTGAAGGCCCCCGGCCCGGGTGTTGCGAGAGCGGATCCTCCCAGCCGCGATGCGCGGATCCTAACTAAAAAAACCAGGAGGACATCCAGATGAACGCCAAGACCAGGTGTCTCAGAATTCTCGCCGCCGGCTCGGCGGTCGTTCTTCTCGCCCTGCTGACGTCGGCCGGTCGGGCCGACGAAGGCATGTGGACCTTCGATAACCCGCCCGTCAAGCTTCTCCAGGAAAAGTACGGCTTCACGCCGACCAAAGAATGGCTGGACCATGTCCGGCTGTCGAGCGTCCGGTTCAACGACGGCGGGTCGGGGTCCTTCGTCAGTCCGAACGGCCTGGTCATGACCAACCATCACGTGGCCATCGGCCAGCTCCAAAAGAACTCGACGGCGGAGCACGACTACGTCGCCACGGGATTCTATGCCGCGACCCCGGCCGAGGAGATGAAGAGCCCGGACCTGGAGCTCAACGTCCTGATGTCCATGGACGACGTGACCGAGCGGGTGACGGCCTCCGTCAAGCCCGGCATGAGCGACGAGCAGGCTCTCAAGGCCCGCGAGGCGGAGATCGCCGCGATCGAGGACCAAAGCCTTAAGGCGACGGGCCTGCGCTCCAACGTGATCAGCCTCTACGGCGGGGCGGAGTACTGGCTCTACCGGTACAAGAGGTACACCGACGTCCGGCTCGTGTTCGCCCCCCAGCGGCAGGCCGCATACTTCGGCGGCGATTGGGACAATTTCACCTACCCCCGCTACGACCTGGACGTGGCCTTCTTCAGGGTCTATGAAAACGACCGGCCGGTGAAATCCGCGGACTACTTCAAATGGAATGCTCAGGGGGCCCGTCAGGACGAGCTGGTCTTCGTGTCCGGGAACCCGGGCAGCACGGACCGGCTGTTCACCATGGCCGAGCTGAACTTCGAAAGGGATTACCGCTATCCCATGCTCCTGAACTACATCAAGGGCCGCCTGGCTATCCTGGGAAAATACGCGGCCAAGGGCCCCGAGGAACAGCGCCGGGCCCTGGTATCGATCTTCGGCCTCGAGAACGGCAAAAAGGCCCTGACGGGCGAGTATGAGCAGGGCCTGCTCAACAAGACAATGATGGACAAAAAAGCCCTGGAAGAGAAAGAGTTCAGGGAGAAAGTGGACGCCGACGCCGCCTGGCGGGCCGAGTACGCGGGGGCCTGGAACTCGATCGCGGAGGTCATCAAGAAGGAAGAAAAGGTCTACAAGGACCAGTTCTACGAGAGGCTCATAGGCAGCCGGCTGGCCGGCTACGCGACGACCATCGTGTTCTATGTCGCCGAGGTCGGGAAACCCGACGCCGAACGCCTCGACGGGTATCACGAGGCCCAGCTCCAGAGCCTGCGCTTCAACCTGTTCTCCCCGGCCCCCGTCTACAACGACCTCGAGGAGGCCAACCTGGCCGGCACTCTCAGGATGTCTCTCGACGAGCTCGGCCGGGACAACGCGTTCATCCGGCTCGTGCTCGGGTCGAAATCGCCGGAGGAAGCGGCCCGGGAGCTGATCGGCGGGACCAAGCTGTCCGATGTCTCGTTCAGGAAAGCCCTCATCGATGGAGGCCGGAAGGCCGTCGAGGAATCCGAGGACCCTCTCGTCGTCCTGGCCCGCAAGCTCGAGCCCGGAGTCCGCGCCGGCATCAAGTGGGCCAAGGACAACGTCGAAAGCGTCCTCGTCCCGGCCCAGCAGAAAATCGGCCGGGCCAGATTCGCCGTCTACGGGAAAACCTCCTATCCGGATGCGACGTTCACCCTTCGGCTGTCCTATGGCACGGCCGTGGGCTATCCCATGAACGGGACCCTGGCCCCCTATAAGACGACCTTGTACGGACTGTATGACAGATCGCTCGGGTTCGAAAAGTCCGGCGACTGGGCCCTGCCTCAGGTCTTCTGGGAACGCGTCGGCGAGCTCGACCTCGCGACGCCGGTCAATTTCGTTAGCAGCTGCGACATCATCGGCGGCAACTCGGGCTCCCCGGTTATCAACAGGAACGCCGAGATCGTCGGGCTGATTTTCGACGGAAACATCGAGAGCCTGGCCGGCCGCTTCTTCTACGACGAGAGCATCAACCGGGCCGTGTCCGTCCACCCGGCCTACATCATCGAAGGGCTGAGGAAGCTCTACGGGGCGGGAAAGCTGGCCGACGAGGTCCAGGGAAAGTAGCCCGTTGGAACCCGGATTCGCGATTCAGGCTCGCCCGTAACGGGGCCTCCCGACCGCCTCAGCCTTCCGCTCGGTCGGCGTGGCGCGGGATGAAAACGCGCACGACCGTCCCGCGTCCCGGCTCACTCGAAACATCGATGGCTCCGCCCTGGTCGGCGACGATGCGGCGGACGATGGCCATCCCGATGCCGGCGCCCCGGCCCGGCGCTTTGGTGGTGAAAAACGGGTCGAACATCCGGGTCATCACCTCGCGGGTCATGCCCGAGCCCGAGTCGCTCACGGCAAGCTCGAGATAGGGGCCGGGCTTCAGGTCCGGGTTGAGAGCGGCCGCGTCCTCCCCGACGTCCGCGTTCCCGAGCCGAACGCCGAGCACCCCGCCGCCCTCCTCCATCGCGGAAGCGGCGTTGCTGATAAGGTTCATCAGAACCTGGTGGACTTGCGTCGGGTCGGCGCAGACCCGCGCTTCTCCGGCAGAGAGTTCGGTCCGGACTTCGATGTTCTTGGGCAAAGTCGCCTCGACGAATTGCAGACACTCCCGGACGATCGGACCGATCTCGATGTCCCGGCAGGCCGTCTGCCGAGGCCGGCTGAAGCCCAGGATCTGAGCGATGATCTCCCGGCCGCGCCGGCCCGCCCTCAGGACGGTAGTCAAATGGTTCCTGGCCGGGCCCGTCTCGGGCACCTCGAGCAGGGCCATCTCGGCGTTGATCAGGACCGGCCCGAGGACGTTGTTGAGGTCGTGGGCGATCGCTCCGGCCATCGTGCCCAGGGCTTCCATCTTGGCCTTCTGACGGAGGTTTTCTTCGAGCCGTGCCCTGTCCGCGATTTCGGTTTGAAGCCTCCGGTTGACCTCCTCGACCTCTGCGATCCTGTCCCTGACCTGCTGGCCCAGGTCGTCGCGTGACCGCCGCGTTTCGTCCAGGAGATCCTCCCGCTCGATCTCGATCTCTTTCTGGTCGGTGACGTCGAAAATGACCCCATAGATGAGGTGCGGCGACCCGTCTTCTCCGGGAACGGGGCTGCCCTGCTCGGTGAAATGCCGGACTTCGCCGTCTTTGCGTCTGAGGCGGTAGGTGACTTTGAACGGCCTGTGGTCGCGGATGGCCCGCTCGACCTCGTCCACAACCTGTTCCCTGTCCTCCGCCACGATCAGAGGATCGATCGAGCAGACCTCGCCGTGATGAAGCTCTTCGGTTCGATACCCCGTCAACCGCTCGTGCATCGAGTTGAAAAAAGTCATAGCGGCGTTATCGCGGAGGTCCAGCCGATAAACGATTCCCGGGAGGTTTTCGATCGTCCGCCGCAAGCGGGCTTCGCTATCCCGCAGGTCGCTCTCCATCGCCGCGACCTGCGTGACGTCGGTGAGGGCTATAACGCATCCCGTCACCACGTCTCCGTCCCCCCACAGCGGTTTGGCGTCCAGCAGAAGCGTGAAGCGCAGTCCGTCCGCCTTCCTCTCGAGCGCGACCTCGACCAGGCGCTGGCTTTCCCCGCGGAGCGCGGGTGAGACGGAGAAGCATGACCCGTCGTTCCTCGACAGCGCGAAAAGAGACTCGAACGGACGGCCGGTGGGGTCCCCGCCGCAGAGCTCCCGGGCCGCCGCCCCTGCCGTGACGACCGTCCCCTTCGCATCGCAGACCAGAATGGCCGCGCTCTCCCGGTCGAGAATCGCCCGGGAGAGTTCCCCGCGTATGGATCGTTCGGCCTTTTTCGGGCCCGAATTCATCGGCTGACCTCGATCTCCTTGCAGAAGGTTAAACCACCAGGGCCGGCCTCACTCCTCAGGCTTCATTATATAAAGAAGCGGGCGGCGCTGACAACGATAAATCGGAAAAAGGACCGGACGGTCGCCGTTCATGCGGCCCCGCCCGACCCGCGGCTCTCGGCCCGCGCCCCGCGGATGGAATAGACCAGGGCCGGGATGACGATGACCATCATAAACACGGCGATGGTCAGGTAGCCGAGGTCCTTCTCGGGAACCCAGGCCAACAATCCCAGCCGCATGGCCGCGCCGAGAGCCGCGAAGAACAGGCCGCCGAAGAAGAGCGTCCGAGCCCCGACCTCTGTCCCGACATTCCTTATCTGAGCGGGCGTCATCCAACGAAAGAGGTGAAGGCTTCTTCCGAACAGGCCACCGATCAGGACGAGCATGATCGCAGTGCCGAGCCCGAACACCAGGCCCGGGAGCATGGCGACCCAGGGGCTGCCCATGGCGGGAGCGGCGACGGTGTTGACGAAGAGCGCGAACCCCCCGATGCCGAACCCGGCGATGAAGCCGTGGACGAGCGTCCATCGGAGCGGCAGGGCCGCCTCTTTCCTCTCCACGTGAACGCGGCCGAAGAGGGATCGCGCGGCCGCCGGTTTCTCGCCGTCGGCATGATGGTGGCCGATCAGGTGGAGGTGAGGATAGAGCCGCCGTCGCAGCACGACCGCCCCGGCGACCGTCATGGCCGCTCCGACGATCATGTACACGATCCCGTTGACCGCCGGGTCGAGGAGAAACGGGGCCAGGGCCAGATAGGAAACCTCGCTCAAGGCCATGCGCTGGAAGGTGAAAGCCAGGGAGAAGTACAGGCCGGCCTTCATTCCTTCGCGGCCCCGGGCGGTCCCCAGGGCGTAGCTCAGGGTGATCGGCCAGGTGTGTTCGTCGGGCAGGACACCGTGCAGCAGCCCGAAAAAGAAAGAATAGACGAGGGCCTCGAGAGGCGACATGCCGGTTCAGGGCCTGTTCAAGGTCGGCCCGCCTCCAGGCTTGGCATTCGCAGACCGTCCTGCCGGAATCGCAGCGGTTTTTCGCCTCATCGTATCCCCCGACAAGCTTACCCGGCCTAACCGGGCCTGTCAAACCGACGGGCCCACCGCCTAACACTGTCCGTCTGGCCCGTCGTTGCGAGGAGCCGCCTCTTGGCGGCCCCGTGGCAACCCCATCTTCTGATTGCCTTTATAGAGAAGATGAGATTGCTTCGTCAGCCCCGCCGGGGCTTCCTCGCAACGACATTGGAGATGACATCCCAGCACCCCAGCGGCTCACGATGACATCGGAGATGACATCCCAGCACCTCCGCCGCTCACGATGGCAGTTGAAATGAGATCGCCGCGCCCATGAGGTCTGGTGGCAAAAGAAGATGTTGAAAAACCGGCTCATATGTGGAAAAATATCTATGGCAAAAGCGGGATTCGAGGGCCTCCCCGACGCCGCATTCTGCACTCGGGAGTAGCGCCCCGGGGTCTGTGCTCCGCTCCGTCGAGTTCCCACACGGCTGAACCACTGCGGATCCCCGAAGGACGCCCCGGGAGCCGGCGGACCCGGCTTTCCGCCTCGGCACCGCACGGTTCGGAGAAGGAGGTACGACAATGACATTTCCCGAGATCGAAACCGTTATCAGACAGCGCCCCCGGGGCCGCTCCCGGCCCTGCCGTTTCCCCGCAAATGGGAAGTCCCGCCGAACGGCCGCCGCCCTGGCCCTGCTCCTGTCCGTGGCGCTTGTCCTCTGCAAGCCGGCGGAGAAGGCTGGCGAGCCGACCGTCTTGAGGTCCGAACTGGCCAACGGTCTGCGCGTCGTCATCGTTCCGAACGAGCTGGCTCCGGTGGCCACGACGGTCGTCAATTACCTGGTCGGCTCGGACGAGGCTCCGCCCGGGTTCCCCGGCATGGCCCACGCCCAGGAGCACATGATGTTCCGGGGCAGCCCCGGCCTCTCGGCCGACCAGCTGGCCGACATCGCGGCGGCCATGGGCGGCCGCTTCGACGCCGACACTCAGCAGACCGTCACCCAGTATTTTTTCACCGTTCCCGCCGAGGACCTCGGAGTGGCCCTCCACATCGAGGCCATCCGAATGGCCGGCGTCCTCGACAGCCAGGACCTGTGGGAAAAAGAACGGGGCGCGATCGAGCAGGAAGTCGCCAGGGATCTGTCCAATCCGCAATACGTTTTTTACACGAGGCTGCTCGCCGCGATGTTCAAGGGCACGGTCTATGCCCACGACGCCCTGGGCACCAAGGCCTCGTTCGACGCGACAACCGCGGCCATGCTCAAGTCCTTCCATGAGGCCTGGTATGCCCCGAACAACGCCGTCGTCGTGGTCGTGGGCAACGTGCGGCCCAAGTCGGTCCTGAAGGAAATCCAGAGACGGTTCGGCGGCATCCCGGCCAAAAAACTGCCGGAAAGGCCGGCCGTCGCACTCCAGCCTGTCGAGGCCGAATCCCTCGCCCTGACGACGGATCTGCCTTACGGCCTGGCTCTCGTCTGTTTCCGCCTGCCCGGTTCCCGGAGCCCCGACTTCGCCGCCGCCCAGGTCCTAACCGATGTCCTGAGCAGCCAAAGAGGCGATCTCTACGCCCTCGTGCCGGCGGGACAGGCGCTGGCCGCGGGCTTTTCGATGAACGCCCTGCCGGAGGCGGGCCTGGGCTTCGCCTATGCGGCCTACCCGGCCGGGGGCGACGGGGCGGCCCTGGTCGAAAAGATCCGGACCGTCCTGGCCGGGGCGGTCGGCCAAGGCGTCGATCCCGACCTCGTGGCCGCGGCCAAGAGGCGTGAGAGGACCGCTGACAAGTTCCGGAAAAATTCGATCATGGGGCTGGCCATGGATTGGTCGGAGGCCCTCGCCGTCGAGGGCCTGCAGTCTCCCGAAGAGGCGACCGAAGCCATGGAAAGAGTGACTGCGGCCCAAGTCGATGAGGCGGCGCGAAAGTACCTGCTTCCGGGCCGGGCAGTCACGGCGGTCCTGACGCCCCAACCTTCCGGAGCGCCCGTATCCCCCAAGGGCTTCGGCGGACCCGAGTCGTTCACTCCCGCCAAGACGGAGGCGGTCGAACTCCCGCCCTGGGCCGAAGAGGCACTGAAGCGGCTCACGCTCCCGCCTTCCGCCGTCCATCCCGAGGTCGTCACCCTTCCCAACGGCCTCACCCTGATCATTCAGCCCGAAGAGACGAGCGGCACCGTCGGCGTCTACGGAAGGATCAAGAGCAACCCGGACCTGGAGACGCCCGAGGGGCAGGAAGGCGTCGACCGGATCCTCGAAGCGCTTTTCGATTACGGGACGGTCTCGCTCGACCGGCTGGCCTTCGAGAAGGCCATGGACGACATCGGGGCCGACGTTTCGGCCGGCCGGGAATTCTCGCTCGAGGTGCTGCCGGAACATTTCGACAGGGGGCTCGAGCTCCTGGCCGACAACCAACTCCATCCGGCCCTTCCCGAGGACGCCTTCGCCGTCGTTCGCGGCCAGACGGGCGCGGCCGTGGCCGGAGAGAGGAGGAGCCCCGACCACATCGCCGCCCGCGCCTTGGACGAGGCCCTGCTGCCGAAGGGCGACCCGGCCCTGCGCGAAGCGACGGCGGAAACCGTCTCGTCGTTGACGCTCCGGAATGTCAAGGACTACTACGAGCGCGTCTTCAGGCCGGATATGACCTTCATCGTGGTCATCGGGAAGGTCGATCCCGGGGCCGCCCGGCAGGCCGTGGCAAAGCATTTCGGCGGCTGGACGAGCGAGGGGCCGAAGCCGGAAACCGACCTGCCGCCCGTGCCTCCGAACAAGCCCTCGACGGTCTATGTCCCGGATGCCAGCCGGATCCAGGACAGTGTCGTCCTCGCCCAGACCCTGGGCCTGACGAGGTCGGACCCGGACTACTATCCGCTCCAGGTGGGAAATCACGTGCTGGGCGGAGGCTTCTATGCGACTCGGTTGTATCGGGACCTGAGGGAGGAGCGCGGTCTCGTGTACTACGTCGGGTCGGATTTCGACATCGGAAAGACGCGGTCGTTTTATGAGGCGACTTACGGCTGTGACCCGGGGAACGCGCCCGAAGCCCGGATGATCATCGTCCGGGACCTGAAGGACATGCAGGCATCGCTCGTGTCGCCGGATCAGCTGCACCAAGCCAAGGCGATGCTCCTTCGCGAGATCCCGCTGGCCGAATCCAGCGTCTCGGCGATTGCGGCCGGTCTCCTGTCCAGGGCTCTCGAAGGCCTGCCTCTCGACGAGCCGGCCAGGGCCGCGCGCAGGTACATGAAGATCGACGCCGGCCAGGTCAAGGCGGCCTTCGCGAAGTGGCTGCGTCCCGACGATTTGGTGGAGGTGAAACAGGGACTGCCGATAAAGTGACGCCCTTCAGTTCTCGGCGGTGGCGCTCTCCTGACGCTCATAGTCGATGATCGTCTCCAGCAGGAGCCTGCGCATGGCGGCCAGCCTGCGGTTGATGACGTGTCCGACCCTGGTCATCACGGCAAACCCCGTCTGCGGGTTTTTCTCCAGGTAATCCAGCAGGGCGTGGCCGTCGATGGCGGCAACCCGGGTCCGGGTCACGGCCTCGGCCGAGCTGTTGTGATGACCGGTCCCGATCACCGAGGAGAACCCGAAGGCCTGGCCCGGCGTCTTCAGAATCGAGATCGTCACCGGGGCGGACAACGGCGAGGAAAACACGGTCAGCCGGACGGAACCCTCGAGGAGCGAATAGAATTCCCTGGACGTCTGCTCCGGCGAGAAAATGGTCGACCCGGGGACGAAAGACACCTCTCTCGAAAACGTGCCGATCGCCTCCAAGTCCCTGTCCGGGAGTCCGGCGAACAGCTCCAAACCGGCCATAACGTCCTTGGCGATCATGAGGGCCTCCTTTCTCCGGCCACGACGGCCCTATGATAGCTCAGATCGGACCGGCGGGCAAACACGGCGGGCGCTTCCCCGATCCCGATACTTCCCGGAGCGCGGCACCCCGACTTGATTATTGTAGTTGACAAACGGGAGAGTCCGGCGATATAAAAGGACTCTTAGCAGCGGGAATGATCGTTTCTCGTCCGCGTTCGCGGACATATAAAATGGGGCATCCCTATGGGTGTGTCCAGCCCGTCCACCATCCTTCGAGAAGGGGGTTCCATTGCTAGTTCACGCCGAAGGCCTGATGTCCTTCCTGACACAATCTCTCGAGAAGGGGGCCGGCCCCTACCGAAGTGTTTATGTTCCCGTCCACCCTCCCGATGGCGGTCCCGCGGGCACTTTCCTGTCCCGGTTCACCGGCAGCGAGGCCCCGGTCCTCGACGGTTACCGCCCCGTCGACCCCGTCAAGATGCTCCTTTACGGGGTCAGGGAAAAGGTCGCACCCTTCGCGGGCGAATCGCCGCCGGGACTGCTGGCCGGAGTCAAAGCCTGCGACCTCAAGGGCCTGGAGCTCCTCGATAAGGCGCTCATCAACGAGGAATTCGCGGACCCGGCCTACGGGTCCTGGAGGGACAAGACGACCGTGCTCAGCTTCGACTGCACGGACGCCGCCCCCACCTGTCATTGCACGCTCGTCGGCGGGAAGCCTTACGCCGAGTCCGGCTACGATGCCAACGCGGCCCGCATGGGCAGCCACTACTATATGAACGCGGCTACGGAAAAGGGCGCGGCTCTCCTCGAGCTCATCCGCAAGCACGTCCGGGCCGACACCTCCCACGACCGTGTCCCCGCGGCCGTCGAGGCCCGGCGGGCCGAGATGACCGACAAAGTGCGGCTGCAGAACGAGGTCTTCGCCCGCTCCGGCGAATACGCCAGGCTGCGGTCGGCCGCCCCAGACGCCTGGAAGGAGCAATCCGCGGAGTGCGTGGGCTGCGGCGCCTGCACCAATATCTGCCCGACCTGCTACTGCCTGATCCTGAACGATGAGAGCGAAACCGGGCCGTTCGCGAAGGTCCGCAGCTACGATTCCTGCCAATGGCAAGGCTACGCCCGGGTGGCCAGCGGGGCCTCCCCCCGGCCCAGGGTCCACGAGAGATTCCGGAACCGCTATCTTTGCAAGTTCGTGCTCATGGCGGAACAGTTCGGAAGCCTCGGCTGCACGGGGTGCGGCCGCTGCACCGAAGCCTGTCCCGGCGGAATCGAATTCCGCGATGTCGTCCGCCGTCTCACGGAGGGGCCGGTCCCGGGCCGCGGCGCGGCCGGATCAAGGTGAGGAGGATGCCATGAAGCCCAATCCCTACGAAGTGATTCCCGCCGTTCTCACCGACACGATCGACGAAACGCCGCTCATCCGGACTCTGCGGCTCGAGCCGGAGCGGCCGGTGGCCTTCCGGACCGGCCAGTTCATCGAGCTCAGCCTGCCCGGCGTCGGGGAGGCCCCCTTCACGCCGTCGTCCTCTCATTTCATTACCAACCGCATGGACGTGACCGTCATGAAGGCGGGCTTCCTGACCGAGGCGGTTCACAAAGCCAAACCCGGCGACACGGTCGGCCTGCGCGGCCCCTACGGGACAGCCTATCCTCTGGAGGAATTCGAGGGCCGGGACCTTCTGCTCCTCGGCGGGGGGTGCGGGCTGGCGCCCCTGCGGTCGCTCTTCCTGACCCTGCTCGACGAGATCGACAGGTACAAGAGCGTCACGTTCTTCGCGGGCGCCAAGACGCCGAGGGATTGCGTCTATAAGACGGCCTTCCTCGAATGGAAGAAGCACCCCAAGGTCAGGATCGTCCGGGCTGTCGACGCGGTTCCGCCGGGAGAGTCCTGGGACGAGGAGGTCTGCCTCGTGACCAAGCTCCTGGACAAGCTGGACACCGACCCGAAGCTGACGCCCGCAATCGTCTGCGGTCCGCCGGTAATGATGAAGTTCGGGACGCTCGACCTCCTCCAGCGCGGCTTCCCGGAAGACCGCATCTACCTGTCCATGGAAAAGAAGATGTACTGCGGCATCGGGCAGTGCCGTCACTGCGTGATGGGCCCCTACTATGTCTGCAAGCACGGTCCCGTCTTCACCTACGCCCAGATCAAGAACGAGGAGGGGATATGGGATTGAAAAGGCTGTTCATCGACATCCCGGCGCTGCTCGCCGCGGGCGCCCCGGTTCGGGAGATCGAGTGCGAGTACCTGTTCCACCGGGTCAACCCCGGGGCCTTCTCTCTGCTCGAGGTGGCCGAGTTCGCCGCCTACTGCCGGCAGTGCAAAGAGGCGTTTTGCGTCATCGCCTGCCCCAAGGAGGCGCTTGAGCGGCAGGAGAACGGGGCCGTCAAGCGCTATAACATGCGCTGCGTCGGCTGCAAGAGCTGCACCCTGGCCTGCCCCTTCGGGACGATCTTCACCGAAGTGATCAACTATGTCACGGCCAAGTGCGACCTCTGCCTGAATCAGCTCGACGCCGACCCCGATTACGTCCCGCTCTGCGCCAAGACGGCGCCCCGCGGCACCTTCACCATGAAGGACCTGGCCGCCGAGGACCCCAAGAACCACGTCCACTTCGCCGGCGAACGCCTGGCCGTCCGCAGTCCGAGCTGGCGCCGCAAGGAGGGCCGTCCATGAGTGCGCGACTGCTGTTCGACCTCTTCGTGTTTCCGGGGGTCCTGTTCACGGCCGTCCTGGGCCTGATGGCCGGCTGGCTGGACCGCAAGGTCTCGGCCCGTTTCCAGTTCCGGGTCGGCCCTCCCCTGTTCCAGAACTTCAACGACTTCTTCAAGCTCCTGGGCAAGGAAACGACCCTGGTCAAGGAGGGCGTGCACTGGCTGTTCATCGTAGCGCCCCTGGCCGCTTTCGCGATGCTGTCGCTCGTCGCGACGATCGTCGGGACGGCCCTGTTCTTCGGCCGGAGCGCGGGAGGCGACCTCATCGTCGTGATGTACCTGCTCATGCTCTACACCGTCATGGTCGTGCTGGGGGGCGGCTCGACGGGCAATGTCTACTCGAGCCTGGGAGCCGGCCGGGAGGTCAAGCTCCTTCTGGCCGACGAGCTGCCCTTCATCCTGATCTGCCTCGTGCCCATCATCCGCTCGGGCTACCAGTTGAAGCTCAGCGCCATCCTGGCCCATCAGTCCGAGCACGGGCTCGTCGTCGGCTCCGTCGGGGGCGCCCTGGCCTTTATCGTGGGGCTGCTGGTCATCCAGGCCAAGATGGCCCTGCCGCCCTTCCACATCCCCGAGGCCGAGACCGAGCTCGTGGCCGGGCCGTTCACGGAGTACAGCGGGCCGCTCCTGGGCTTCTGGAAGCTCAACCAGTTCATGATGTACGTGGTCATGCCGTTCCTGCTCATCCTGCTGTTCTGGGGAGGCTTCCGGCTGGACGGCCTGGGCATCCTCTGGACCGTGCTGAAATACGTCCTGATCGTCGTGGTGATGATCATCGTCAAGAACACCAACCCGAGGCTGCGGACGGACACCGCCCTCGCCTTCTTCTGGAAGTACGCCTCACCGCTGGCTTTGGCGGCCGTTGTCCTGGCCGTTTTTGGAGTGTGACATGGGATGGTACAACAAACGACTGGCGAAATCGCTCTGGGTCTTCCACGTCAGCGCTTCGCCCTGCAACAACTGCGACATCGAGATCCTGGACCTTCTGACTCCCCGCTACGACGTCGAGCGCTTCGGCGTCAAACTGGTGGGGTCCGTGAGGCACGCCGATGTTCTGCTCGTGACCGGGATCATCAACGACAAGGTGGCGCCCTATGTCCGCCGTGTCTACGAACAGGCCCCCAAGCCTGTCTTCGTCGTCGGCGTCGGGACCTGCCCGATCTCCGGCTGCTGCTTCAAAGAGAGCTACAATGCCCATCACGGCGGGGAGGCCGTCATCCCCATCGATCTCTACATCGCCGGCTGCCCGCCCAAGCCGGAGGCCATGATCGACGCCGTCGTGAAACTCGTGGGGGTGCTCAATGGCTGAGACGGAAGGATTGCTGAAAGACCTGGCCGGCAAGATCGGCCGGATCGTGGAAAAACCCGGCCGGCTGTATTTCGAGGTGGCCGACGAGAACATTCTGGAGGTCGCCGGCTACCTCTTCCGGAAGATGGGCTGCCGCCTGTCGACCGCCACGGCCATGGAGATGTACCGCGGCCTCGAGGTCCTCTACCAGTTCTCCCACGATGCCTCCGGGCGGTACTTCTGCCCGCGGGTGGTCATTACCGACAGGGAGGTGCCGAAAATGCACTCGATCGCGCCCGTCGTGAAGGGCGCGGAGTGGATCGAAAGGGAGATGGCGGAGCTCTTCGGCATAACCTTCGAGGGGCACCCCTTCCCGGAGAGGCTCCTCACGAGGGACAACGACAAGGTGCCGAGCCGGCCGCTGCGCCTGAGGAGGCTCGAATGAGCAAGACCGTCATCCCCATCGGACCGTTCCATCCTCTGCTCGAAGAGGCCGAATCCTTCAAGATCCACGTGGACGGAGAGACCGTGACCGACGTCGAGGTCGACATCGGCTACATGCACCGCGGCCACGAATTCATCTCCGAGAGGAAGACCTTCACCCAGTCCATTTACCTCGTCGAACGCATCTGCGGCATCTGCTCGACCTCCCATCCCCTGGCCTTCGTCCACGCCGTCGAAGACGTGGACGGAACGGAGATTCCGACCCGGGCGGCCTACATCCGGACCCTCGTCGGCGAGCTGGAGCGCATCCACAGCCACCTGCTCTGGCTCGGGCTGGCCGGGCACTTCATCGGATACGACACGCTATGGATGTGGGCCTGGAGATACCGGGAGCCCGTCCTGGAGCTCTTCGAAAAGATCTCCGGCAACCGGAATCATTACGGGATGATGCGCGTCGGCGGGGTGGCCCGCGACGTCCGGCCCGAGGACATTCCCGAAATCGCCAAGACCCTCGACATGATCGAAAAGAAAATGGACATGATCGCCAAGGCGGCGGCCGACGACCCCGTCCTCCGGACACGGCTCAAGGGCGTCGGCGTCTTGAGCCGCCAGGCGGCCGTCGACTACTGCGCGGTAGGCCCCACGGCCCGGGCGTCCGGGGTGCCGATCGACGTCCGGAAAGACGAGCCCAAGGACGCCTACGGCCTGGTCGACTTCAAGGCCGTCGTGCTCGAGAACGGCGACGTCTACGACAAGCTCGTCGTCCGCGTCCTGGAAATTGTGGAATCCGTCAAGATCGTCCGCCAGTGCCTGAAAAAGCTCGAGACCGAGCCCGGCCCGATCCTGAACGACGTCAAGGAGATCACGGCCGGCGAGGGCATCGGCCGGTACGAGGCGCCGCGCGGGGAGGTCTTCCATTACGTGAGGACCGACGGCTCCAACCGCCCCCTCCGCCACAAGGTCCGGGCGCCGAGCTATGTCAACATCCCCACCTGTTCGGTCTCCTGCAAGGGAATACCCCTGGCCGACGCGCTGATCACGCTGGCCTCGGTCGACCCCTGCTACTGCTGCACCGAGCGGGCCGTCAGCCTCGTCGACCGCCGCGGGGAGCCCCTCTCCGTCGACGTTCTCGAGCTGTCGCGCCGTAAGACCGAGCTCCTGAGGAGGGACATCTATGGCTAACCCGCTCATCCTGATCGTAGCCATCCCGCTGGCCGCGGCGGTCCTCAACCTGGTCCTCCCCGTCGTTTTGCGCAAGGCCGTTGTGGTGCTGGGCATCGGGCTGGCCGCCGCCCTGGTCTGGCAGCTTTATTCCGCCCCGGCGCCCCCCGTCGAGGTCTTCGGGGCGACAGCCTTCGCCCTCGACAACCTGAGCTTCCTGTCCCTGGCCTTTATCCATGTCCTGAGCCTGGTCATCTTTATTTTCTGTCTCAAAGGCCTGGAGCCGGCAACGGAAAAATCCTTCCTGGTCCTCTACCCCCTGACGCTGGCCTTCGCCAGCGGCACGGTGCTCAGCCCCAACGCCATGGGCTTCCTTGTGTTCTGGGGGCTGTCGGGCCTCACGCTCTACGGATTCGCCCTGCTCGGCCGCGGCGGGAACGCTCCGGCCACGGCCAAGAAAACCTTCATCCTCGTCGGGGGCAGCGATGCCTTCCTGATCATGGGCCTGGCCCTGGCCGGGGTCACTTGGGGCTGGTCCCTGATCGGGGCCCGGATTCCTCTGACGGAACCGGCGGGCTGGATAGCCTTTCTTTTCCTGGCCATCGCCGCCTTCGCCAAGGCCGGCGGCTTCCCCCTGCACACCTGGGTGCCGGACTTCAGCCGGGACGCCCCGGTCGAGAGCGCCGCTTTCCTGCCGGCCTCGCTGGACAAATTGTTGGGCATCTATCTCCTGGCCCGGATGATGGGCGGCACCTTCGAGGTCGGGCTCTTCGTCCGCATGCTCGTCGTTTCCCTCGGCACGCTGACCATCATCACGGCCGTGATGATGGCCATGGTCCAGCACAACGGCCGGCGCCTGCTCGGCTATCACGCGGTCAGCCAGGTCGGCTATATGATCATGGGAATCGGCAGCGGCTCGGGCCTGGCCTTCGCGGGCGGCCTCTTCCATCTCATCAACCACACGCTCTACAAGTCCGATCTCTTCCTCTCCCTGGGTTCGGTTGAAAAACGGGCCGGGAGCCACGAGCTCGATGACATGGGGGGGCTGGCCCGGGCTATGCCCGCGACTTTCGTCATGTCGCTCGTCGGGGCCTTCGCCATTTCGGGCCTGCCGCCGTTCAACGGTTTCTTCTCCAAGTGGATGATCTACCAGGGGCTTTTGGAGAAGGCGGGCGGGGTGGCCAGGGGCTACGCGATCTGGATCCTGGTCTGCCTGGTTTTGGCGGTCTTCGGCAGCGCCCTGACCCTGGCCAGTTTCATGAAGTTCATCCACTCCATATTCCTCGGCAAGCGGCCCGGCCGCCTGGAAGGAGTCCGGGAAGCCCCGGCCAACCAGTGGCTGGCGACGGGCGTCCTGGCCCTGCTGTGCGTCGTCTTCGGCCTCTTCGCCGGGCAAATCCCTCTCCGACTGTTCGTATTTCCGGCCGCCAAGGAAGCCGGTTTCGGGACGGTCACTTTCCTCGGCCTGTATTCGCCGCTGCTCGTCCTCGCCCTGTTCGCCCTGGCTTTCGTCCTGGGACTGGTCGTCTATCTCCTGACCAGGAAGAAGCGCTTCGACGAGGTCTATCTCGGCGGCAGGTCCCCGGCCGAGGCCTTCCGGGTCGTCGGCACGGAATTCTACAAGGAGATCGTCGAGATGAAGCCCCTCCGGGGCCTCTTCCGCCTGGCCGAGAAGAAAGTCTTCGATATCTACGAGCTCGGGTCCAAGGGCACCTTCGGCCTGTCTCACCTCCTGCAGAAGGCCCACGCCGGCCAACTCCAGGTCTACATGCTTTTCATCCTGTCCGGGGTTCTCCTGTTCTTTATCCTGGCTGGGTAGCCTCATGAGATCGCCAAGAAGTCCTCAAAACCGACAAACGCCAACTGGGAGGAGCGCATGCCCGTCGATACCTGGTTGATCTTCCTTTTGGGATTCATGATCCTGGGGTCCCTGGTCGCGCTGGAGATCCGGGACATCCTGTCGTCCATCGTCGCCATCGGGGTCGTGGGGCTGGCGGTATCCCTCGCCTTCCTGTTTCTCCAGGCGCCCGACCTGGCCATCGTCCAGTTCCTCTTCGAGCTCTTCGCCCTGATCATCCTGGTCCGGGCCTTCATCCGGAAGGACTTCCACGCCATGGAGCCGGCCCGGGCGGGCCGCTGGATTCTCGGATTCAGCGTCCTGGCCCTGGCCGCCATCCTGGTCCTCAGCCTGAAGGTCTTCCGGCTGCTGCCGCCGTTCGGCGAGCCCCTGATGGACGTCTCCCGGTACTATCTCGACCACGCCGCGGCGGACACCGGGGCGGCCAACATCGTCGCCTCCGTCATCCTCGACTACCGGGCCTATGACACGCTGGGAGAAATCACCGTGCTTCTCACGGCCATCCTGGGGACCCTGACGGTCCTGCGCTACCGGGCCAAGGGAAAGAAAGGGGACAACGAATGACCGACGGAAAGCCGGGCATGACCCTTATCATCAAGACCGTCAACCGGATCATCATCTGGATGATCTTCCTCTATGGAGCCTACATCGTCCTTCACGGCCACCTGAGCCCGGGAGGCGGCTTCGGCGGCGGCGTCGTCCTGGCCCTCGGCCTGCTGAGCGTCCTGCTCGCCAGAGGCCGGGAAGACACCCTGAAGTGGCTCAACCTCGGGGCTCTCCGGAAGACCGAGTACTCGAGCACCCTGCTGTTCCTCATCCTCGGCCTGGTCGGGGCGGCCGCGTCCGGGGCCTTCTTCGCCAACTTCCTCTCCAAGGGCAGGCTCTTCCATCTCCTGAGCTCGGGCCTCATCCTTCCCCTGAACGTCCTCATCGGCATCAAAGTCGGGCTGTCCCTTTTTCTCGTCGTCCTGACACTGGCCGAATTCGACCTCGAAAAAGGAGCCGACGAATGACACTCTACGCGCTCTGCTTCGCCCTGTTCCTGGTCGGCCTCTACGGCATCCTCACCAAGCGGGACCTGATCAAGATCATCCTGTCCTCGGGAATCATGGGCTACGCCTGCAACCTCATGCTGGTGCTCTTCGGCTACCGCCACGGGGGCATGTATCCCATCCTGGAAAAGGGACGGGAGGGGGCGGCCATGGTCGACCCGCTGCCCCAGGCCCTGGTCCTGACGTCGATCGTCATCGAGCTGGGCGTGACCGCCCTGCTGGCGGCCCTGGCCATCCGGCTATTCCAGAAATACAAGACCTACGACATCACCAAGATAAGGAGGCTCTCCGGATGACCCTCCCCTATTTCATCGCCATTCCCCTGTTCACGGCCTTCCTGATCCCGCTGGTGTCGCGCCGCAAGGGCACGCCGGCGGTCGTCCTGTCGCTGGCCGCCACCGCGGCCCTGCTCGGTCTTTCGATCCAGGCCTTCCTCCGCTCGCCCGGCCAAACCTTCGTCTACAGGATGAGCGGCTGGAAGCTGCCCGTCGGCATCAACCTGGTCCAGGACGCGTTCAGCGCCTTCATGCTGTGCATGGTGAGCCTCATCGCCCTGACTTCGCTCGTGTACTCCGTGAAGTATATCCGGCATCTCGGCCAGGACTGGAGGTACTATGCCCTGTTCATGATCCTGGTCACCGGGATGAACGGGGTCCTGCTCACTGGCGACATCTTCAATCTCTTCGTCTTCATGGAGATTTCGCTTCTGGCGGCGCTGGCCTTGGTGGCCTTCGGCGGCCGGGCCCAGGAGTTCGAGGCCTCCTTCAAGTATGCGGTGACGGCCTCGGTATCGGCCTCGCTCATCCTCATCGGGATCGCGGTCGTCTACAGCTCCACCTCCTCCCTGGCCCTGGCCACCGTCGCCGAAAGCCTCAGCCGGAAGAACCCCCTGCTCGTCCTGTGGGTGGGCGGGCTGTTCATGGCCGGCTTCGGCGTCAAGACCGCGGCCATGCCCTTCCACGCCTGGCTACCGGACGCCCATTCGTCGGCGCCGGCGCCGATCTCCGCAATGCTGAGCGGGGTCCTGATCAAGACTCTCGGCGTCTACGTCCTGGTGCGGATCTTCTACAACGTCATGGGCGCGCCGCCCCTGTTCCTGCACATCTTTCTCGTCCTCGGGGCGGTCTCCATCCTGGCCGGCGTGCTCCTGGCCGTCGGCCAATGGGATATCAAGCGCCTGCTGGCCTATCACAGCATCAGCCAGATCGGCTACATCCTGCTGGCCGTCGGGCTGAACACCACGCTGGGACTCGTCGGGGCGGTCTATCACATGATCAACCACGCCGTCTTTAAGTCCCTGCTGTTCTACAACGCCGGGGCCCTCGAAACGGCCCTGGGCACCCGGGACCTGAGGAAAATGGGCAACGTGACCAAACTCCTGCCGGTTACCTCGGCCTCCTCGATGATCGCCTCGCTGGCCATCTCCGGGATCCCCCCGTTCAACGGTTTCTTCAGCAAGCTCGTCATCATCATCGCCGCCGTCCAGGCCCGGCAGCCCGTGTACGCCGTCGTCGCCGTCGTCGGCAGCCTGCTCACCCTGGCCTCGTTCACCAAGGTTCAGCGGTACGGGTTGAGGGGCGAGCGGCCCGTCGAGAAGCTGGTCGGGCGGGTCGACTGGGGGATGAAGGCGGCCATGATCGCGCTGGCCGTCCTCTGTCTCGCGACCAGCCTGCTGATCCTCCCGGGCATCCGCGAGGCGACGCTCGACCCCGTCGTCAAGGTCATCATGGACAAGACGCAGTACGCCCTGACAATACTCGGGAAGTGACACCATGAACACACGAACACAAAGCCGGATCCTGGTCTTCGCGATGGCCTTCCTGGCCTGGCTAGCCCTGACCGCCGGAGGCGGGACGCAGGAGATCGTCGCGGGCATCGTCGTCGCCGGCCTGGTGGCCTGGCTTTGCGGGGGGTTCCTGAGGGGCTTCCCGCGGCCGGCCGGGTTCTGGAGGCGGACGGCCTTCGCCTGTCTCTACGTGCCCCGTTTTCTCTGGGAGCTCGTCAAGGCCAACCTCCACGTCGCCGTGATCGTCCTCAACCCCCTCCGTCCGATCCGGCCCGGCATCATCAAAATCCGGACCGGGCTCACCAGGGACACGGCCTTGACGATCCTGGCCAATTCCATCACCCTCACACCGGGCACCCTGACCGTGGACATTCACCCCGAAGCCGGGGAGCTCTATATTCACTGCATCACCGTCGAGGGAACCGACGTCGAGGAAAACACCAAGCGGATCGGCCGCCGGTTCGAGCGGATCCTGAAGGAGGTCTTCGAATGAGAGTCGTGCGCTGGCTCGTCGGAGCGGCTGTCATCGGCGTCCTCGCCTACCTGAACTTTTTCGTCTTCCGCGCGCCGCTCCTGGTCAAGCTCGTCAACGTCATCCTGTTCAGCGCCCTCCTGGTTCTCTACCGGGTCGTCCGGGGTCCGAGCCCGGCCGACCGGGTCATCGCGGTGGACATCCTGGGCATCCTCGTCATCGGCGTCCTGGTCCTGCTCGGCCTCCACTACGACCAGGGCTTCTTCATGGACGTGGCCCTTATCTGGGCGCTGCTGAGCTTCGTTGCCTCGCTGGCCTTCGCCAAGATCCTCGAAGGGAGGCGGCTCGATGATTAGGCATTCGATCGGGATGGCCTTCATCTGGGTGGGGATCGCTTTCGACTTCCTGGGCGTCCTGGGTCTGCTGCGGCTGCCGGATGTCTACAACCGGCTCCAGGCCGCCACCAAGTGCGTGACTTTCGGTTCGGCCGGGCTGCTGTTCGGGGTATTCGTCCTGAAGGGGTTCACCAGCTTCGGGTTCAAGGTCCTGCTGGGGATCGCCTTCATCTTCCTGACCTCCCCCATCGCGGCCCACGCCATCGCGCGCGCCTCGCATCGCAGCCGCATCCCGCTGTGTCCGGAGAGCGTCGCTGACCTCTATGAGGCCGACCACGAATTGAGAGAGGAGGGTGCCCATGCATCTGGCCAAAATCCGTGAAATCCGGGAAGCCCTGACGTCCTTCTTTTCGGCGCCCTACACGACCAAGTACCCGGCCGGGCCGGCGGCCTCCTTCGCGTTCTATCGCGGCCTGCCCAAGTACGACAAGGACTTCTGCGTCGGCTGCGGCACGTGCGCCCAGGTCTGCCCGTCCCAGGCCATCGAGGTCACGGACGACGTCGCGGCGAAAACCCGCCGCCTCCGCGTCGACTACGGGTCCTGCATCCAGTGCGGCCAGTGCCAGGAAAAATGCATCACCGGGAAAGGCATCGTCAACACGGAAGCCTATTCCCTATCCATGGCGGACGTCAAGGCTCCGGAGGTCTATGAGACCGTCGAAAAGGAGCTCGTCCTCTGCGAGTGCTGCGGCGAGGTCATCGCCTGCCGGGACCACCTCCTCTGGATCAAGGAGAGGCTGGGGGCGAAGGCCTACGCCCATCCCAATTTCCTCCTGGCCGGACAGCGGCTCGTGACGGACGTTTCTCCGTCGCAGCCCAAGTCCAGGCTCCGCCGCGAGGACCAGATCAAGGACGCCTGCGCCGCGTGCCGGCAGAAGATCGTCACCCTGGACGAGTTCTACGACGTGGCGCAGAAGGAAACCATAAAGGAAACGGAGGCCATGCCGACAGTCACAGAGATTCTGCAAGGGAAGAGCGCCGGCGTCTGGAGCGTCACGCCCGAGACCACTGTTTTCGAGGCTCTCAAACTGATGGCCGAGAAGAAGATCGGGGCGGTCCCGGTCATGTCCGGAGGAGTCGTCACCGGAATCCTGTCGGAAAGGGATTACGCCCGGAAGGTAGCCCTGAAGGGGAAGTCGTCTCCGGACATTCCGGTCGGGGAGATCATGTCCGCCCCCGTGTACTGCGTCCATCCGTCGTCCACGCCGGAGGAATGCATGGTCCTCATGACGGAGAAGCGCGTCCGCCATCTGCCCGTGGTGGACGGGAAAAGGCTGGTGGGCATCGTGTCGATCGGCGATGTCGTCAAGTACCTCATCGCTCATCAACAGACGACCATCGAGAAGCTGCAGAACTATATCCTGGGAAAATACGACTGACCGGGGACGTTCGAGGCCTCGCCCCGACGGCGAGAAAAGGAGGAGAGATGAACAGCCTGGAGCCCATTCTCAAGTCGCACGGCTTTTTCAAAGACCTAGCCCCGGAGCTCTTCGAGGTCATCGTCGGCTGCGCGTCCAACGCGGTTTTCAAGGCGGGCGAGGTCATCCTGGACGAGGACGAGCCGGCCGACAAGTTTTACCTCATCCGGTCGGGCAAAGTGTCCATTTACATCGCCCATCCCAAGACAGTCGGCCTCCAGACCCTGCACGAGGGGGAGATCCTCGGCTGGTCCTGGCTCGTCCCGCCCTACGAATACAGGTTCAGCGCCAGGGCCGATGAACCCACCCAGGCGGTGGTCCTGGACGGCCGCTGCCTCCGGGCCAAGTGCGAGGAGAACCCGGCGTTCGGGTACGAGCTGATGAAACGGCTGGCCGTCGTCCTGACCAAGCGCCTCGAGGCGGCCCGGCTCCAGATCCTCGACCTCGTGGGCTGACCGACCTCTGAAGTCAACGGGCCGGAGGGGCCAGGGGCACGACCAGGGCCTCGCGGGGAATCGTCCCCGTGAGAGCGTCCAGAAAGCCGATGATGCGTCCGATATGAGCATCGGTCAGCGTCACGCCGAGCTGAAGCTTCCCCATGACCCTGACGGCCTCTTCCAGCCGGGCCGCGCTCCCGTCGTGGAAATAGGGGGCGGTCATCCGGACGTTGCGCAGGGGCGGCACCTTGAAGACATACATGTCCGGCCCGTCGTGAGTGACGGCGAATCGCCCCTCATCGACCGGCTTGCTCCCGGTAAGTTCCCAGTACGGTTCCGTGACGCCGAACTTGGCATACATTTGCCCCCCCACAGGCCCCCCGTTGTGACAGCCCGAGCAGCCGGTCTCCATGAAAGACTTCAAACCGGCCTGTTGCGCGTCGGACAGCGCCTCAAGGTTCCCTTTCAGGAATTCGTCGAAGGGGCCGGGCGTAGCCAGGGTCCTCTCGAAGGCCCCCACAACCTTCCCGAAGTTGCCGGCGGTCACCGGGCCGCTCTCGCCGGGAAAGGCGCTTCGAAACAGTTCTGCGTATTCCGGAATGGCCAGGATGGCCTTTTCCGCTTGCTCCGGCGAGGCCCACCCAAAGGCGGTCGTGAGGGCCAGCCGGGCCTGGTCCTCGACGTTCACGCGGTTTCCCACCCAGTGCTCGGAGATTTCTCCGGCGGCGTTCAGCACCGTCGGGGCGTTGCGCGGCGCGGCCTGGCATTTCTCGCCGATGGAGGTCTTCAGCCCGTCCGTGAAGTACAGGTTGGTCCAGTGACACTTGAAACAGCTGATGGTTCCGTCCGACGAGATCCGAGTCTCATAGAAAAGCAGCTTGCCCAGGGCGATTTTGGCCGGGGTCAGCGGGTTGTCGGGAGTCTCGAAGGCCTTCGGCAGCGGGCTGAAATGCCGGGCCGCCTCTTTCGGCAGGACATTCCCGGCCTGGTCCGCCGCCGGAGCGAGGCGCGAACCGCCCGCCGCCGTTAGGAACCCGATAATGAAAAGGCAAGTCAGTCGGCGCATGGCTACCCCCCCTTGACCGGACGAAACGATCGAGCGCGCGACGGCGTGTCGGCCGAACGCGCCGCCCTGAACCGGCCGGCGGGAAAGCGGGCGTCCTCTCCCCCGCCGATCGCCTCGTCTCCATTCTACCGGTCGCCGCGGCCAATGTCCACCGAACTCCGAAGCCGCGGACTCCCGGAGCACGAACCGGCCTACCCGAAGTTCCGGACGGCGCCGCGCCGCCGCGTGCGGGCCGGAGCAGGGTCACGCGCGGGACATCGATCCCGGCTTCATGATTGGTCGGCTGTCGCGTCCCGCCGCTTGACTATCCGCGGGGTTGATACTATCTTCTGATTAGAAAAGGAACGGCCTTGGCTGAAGACATCACGAAAACTATCGCGACGCCCGCCGTGAGAGTGCGCTCCGGCGAGGTTGTCTCCGGCAAGTTCCGCATCGGCAAGCAGATCGGCCGGGGCGGCATGGGAGTCGTTTACGAGGCCGAGGACCTCAAGCTCGGACGGACGGTGGCCCTGAAGTTCCTCCCGGCCGCCCTGACCGGCGATGCGGACGCCCGGGAGCGTTTCGTCCTGGAAGCCAGGGCCGCCTCCGGGCTCGACCACCCGAACATCTGCGCCATCCACGAGATAGGCGAAACCGAAGCCGGCGAGATGTTCATCGCCATGGCCTGCTACAAGGGGGAAAGCCTCAAGGATCGTCTCGAGCAGGGTCCCCTTCCGCCCAACGAGGTCCTGGACATCGCCGTTCAGACCGCGGAGGGGCTGGCCAAGGCCCACGAACTCGGGATTGTGCACCGGGACATCAAGCCGGGGAATATCTTCCTGACGAGCGACGGGACCGTTAAAATTCTCGATTTCGGGCTGGCCAAGCTGGCCGGACAGGTGAAACTGACCAGGCCGGGGTCCACCTTGGGGACGGCCGCTTACATGTCTCCCGAGCAGGTCCGGGGCGAAGACGTCGGGCCGGGCACCGACGTCTGGTCCCTGGGCGTCGTTCTTTATGAGATGATGACCGGCGGGTTGCCGTTCCCGGGGGAAAACGTCCAGGCTGTGCTCCACGCCGTCTTGAACGAGCCGGCGCTCCCGGTCAGGAACTTGAGGGCGGGCTTTCCCGGGGGCATCGAAAGCCTCGTCCGCAGGGCCCTGGCCAAGGACCCGGCCAGACGGTTTCCCTCCGCCCGCCGGCTGGCCGAGGCGTTGCAGGCCCTCGGCGCCGGCGTGGCGCCCAAGACCCGCTCGACGGCGCGCCGGCTGGTTTTCCCGAGGCCGCGGCGCCGGCTGGCCATCGTTTCGGCGGCCTCGGTTCTGACGCTGGCCGGGATCGCCGTGGGCATCTGGATGCTCAGCCGGCCTTCCCTGGCGTTCGAAAGTCGCGACAAACTGATGGTGGCAGACGTGGACAACCAGACCGGCGAAGAGGTTTTCGACCTGGCGCTCCGGACCGCGATCGAGGCCGACCTCCAGCAGTCGCCCTACGCCGCGGTGTTCGACAAGCCTCAGATCACCGAGACGCTCAAGCTCATGAGAATGGCTCCGACGGCCAAGGTCGACGAAGAGGTCGGCTGCGAAGTTTGCCGTTTCGCGGGGGTGCGGGCGCTCGTCCTGCCGCGGATTCTCTCCGCCGGCGAAGCCTATGAGCTGCAGGCCATTCTCGTCGACCCCGTCAAACGCCGGCACGTGGAGCGCATCCGGGTCACCGCCATGGGGCGCGAGGACGTCCTGCTCCACGCCATCGACTCGCTGGCGGGCAGGCTCCGGGCCCGGTTGGGCGAGTCCCTGGGCTCGATCGACAAGGCCGACAAGCCGGTGGTGCGGGTGACGACTTCGTCCTGGGATGCCCTGAACTATTTCTCGTTGGGCATGGCCAAGTGGCAGGAAGCCAAGTTCAAGGAGGCCGGGTCGCTGATGCAGCTGGCTCTGGAAAAGGACGCCCAGTTCGTCGAGGCCCGGAGTTCGCTGGCCCTGCTGGACCTCCAGTTCCTGGGGCGGTCGGAGGAGGGGAAAGAGATGCTTCGACAGGCTCTCCGGGACGCCGAGGCCCAGGACCTGCCGCAGCGCGACGTCCTCAAGCTGAAGGCCGTGAACAGGCAGTTCGTCGACGGGGACCTTCCGGGAGCGCTGGAAACGTACGGAATGATCCGGGAGGTCTTCCCGGATTTCATGCCCGCCTGGAACAACTCCGGGATGATCCTGAGGTCGCTCGGCCGGTACGACGAGGCCGTGGCCATGTACGAAAAGGCCGCCGCCTTAGCGCCCCACAACAGCGTCCCCCTGTACAACCTCTGGTTCACCCACCTCGATTACCGGAGGGACCCGAAGACTTCGGAAAGCGTCGCCCGCCGCATGGTCGAGCTGTCGCCGGGCATGGCCTATTCCCATAATGCCCTGGGGTACAGCCTGGCCGTTCAAGGCCGTTTCGAGGAGGCTCTGCGGGAATTGAGGCGGACCGTCGAAATCGAGCCGGCCCATGCGTACGGGCTGCCGAATCTGGCTCACGTCCTCTTGGCCTCCGGAAAGCCGGCCGAGGCGGCGACGGTCTATCGGGAAGTCTACGGGCTGGCCCTCCAGGGAAGGGCGACCGGGACCGTGGACAAGGATGGATTCGACCTGGCCCTCGCCCTGAAGGAATCGGGGAACTCCGCAGAGGCGGCGAAGATCGCCGCGGAGTGCCGGAGCCGGGTTCTCGACAGGTCCAAGGGCCGCCCGACGGACGTCGATGACCTCTCCATGCTGGGCCTGCTGGCCGCCGCGGCCGGCGATTCGTCCCAGGCGGCCGGATTCCTCGAAAAGATCGACGTGGCGGGCGAAAAAGACGCTTACACGCTGATGAACATCGCGACTCTCCAGGCCCTGCTCGGCCGGACCCGGGAGGCGGTCGAAACTATGAAGAAGTCCTACGCGGCCGGCTATTTCGACTATTTTTTCCCGGTCATCCTGCCCGGTCTTCGTTCTCTTCGAAACGATTCCGAATTCAGGGCCCTGCTGAGGCTCCAATGAACCCCTCCCTCAGGGTCGTTTCGGCCGTCATGATCCTCGCCCTCGCCGGGTCCGCCAGGCCAGCGGAACGCGTCCCGGCCGCATCATCCCCCGACGCCCCCAAGAGGCTCGCCGTTCCCGAGGGCAACGGCAAGCCGGTGTTGCTCGACGGATTATTCGCCCCCGGAGAATGGGACGATGCTCTGAAGGTCCCGATCCACGAGCGGATCGACCTCTTCTTGAAAACGAATTCCGGGCACCTTTTCCTGGGCTTGAAATTCGAGGACGCCGCAGGCGTCATCGTGGACCTCTGGATGACATCGGACGATAAGACGGTCTATCAACTGCATTCGTCGGGTCAGCTGGGGGAGGGAACTCTGTCGCTGCCGGCCGCGGACGAATGGCCTGGAACCCTGATCGGCTACAGCAAGGATTGGGACGCGAACGAGATCAAGTCCGACAGTAAGAAAAAGGCCCAATGGCAGGCGGCGGGACGCCCGGAGGGAGAATACCGTAAAGTCCTCTTCCCTTCCGACGGGAAAGAATTCCAGATCGTTCTTTCGAAATTCCCCGGTCGCCGCCTAAAAATGAGGTTTCGGTCCGGCGACCCTGAGGGACTGGTCATCTATCCTAAGAATACCGACCTCAAGAGCGCTGACGGATGGCTGGAACTCGTCGTGGACGTTAAAAAGCCGGCCGCGGACGATCTTTCGCGCCCGGAGTCCGACGCGGTCCCGTCCCAGGGAGTTGATGGCCCCTTGCCGGGGAAGCCCGCTACTCGATGATCTTGTAGCGCTTCTTGACCTCTTCCCGGGGAAAGGCATCGAAGTGCCACCACTCGTTCGAGATGGGCAGGAACCCGGCTTCGGTCATGATTCGCCGGAGCAACCGCCGGTTCCGGAGCTGGGCTTCCGTGAGCTTGCCCTGGAGAAGGAACTGTTGCTCCAACGTGGGTTGCGCGAGCTCGCCGAAGAAATCGAAGGCCGTTCCCATGTCCAGCTCTTCCCCGTTCAGGTCGACGATGGTCAGGTCGACCGCCGCCCCGAAATTGTGGATGGACCCCTGGGCGGGGTCGGCCACATATTGCTGCTGGGGAGTCCCCTTGACGATCGCGAAGAACCGAGTTTGGACACGCCGGGGTCGCGCGCCGTCATAAACGAGGAGGCGCCAGCCGGGCTCGAGCTCCGACAGCCGCTTCTGGGCGGCGGCCAGCTTGGCGACGGCCTCCTTTTGGAGAAAGCACTTGTCGAGGTCCCCATAGACGTCCTGGTGGACGAAGTTGTCGGTCGTGGAGTATTTCAGGTCGACCCGGATGTCCGGGCAGAGGGCCTGGATATCCACCAGCCCCGCTTCCGTCATAATCCTTTCCCAATCCGGCGAGGCCTGGGCGTGGGCGGAGGGTGAAACGGCGGCCGCAGCCGGGCCGGCTATCGCGACCGGCCGGAAGCCGGGGACGAGGATCGCGGCGGCCAGGACGAAGGTGAAAAAGAACCTCTTTGCTCTTGTCATAGGACGAATCTCCGGCGCTCCGGGGACTACTTGTATTCGAATTCTATCTCGGACACGCGGGTGTTATTATACGTGGTGCCCCTGTAGACGTCCATGATGACCAAGCGGACCGATCGGTTCCCCATCAAAGCCATTGACTGGCATCGTCTTGACGATTATCCTAATCACTGGCAAGAGCCCGCCGAGGGCGGATCACCATGAAATGCTCGCGCTGTCAAGCCGAGAATCCTCCAGGCCTCCGGGCCTGCGTCCGGTGCGGAGCCGCGCTCACGCCGGCCCGCCCTGAATCCCCTTCCTCCACGGCGACCATCCAATTCCCGACAAAGGAGCGTACCGGGGGGACCTGCATCGCCGGGCGTTACGAGGTTCTCGAGGAGCTCGGGCGCGGCGGCATGGGAACCGTCTATCGAGTTCTCGACCGAAAAATCAACGAAGAAATAGCCCTCAAGCTCCTGAAGCCCGAGGTGGCGGCCGACGCTCGAATCATCGAGCGGTTCAAGAACGAGCTGAAGCTCGCCCGCAAGATCGTCCACAAGAATATCTGCCGCCTCTATGACATCAACGAGGCAGCCGGCGGCCTGTTTATCACCATGGAATACGTGCCGGGGGAGAACCTGAAGAGTCTCGTCCGGGAAGGCCGGCCCGTGGCGGAGGACGAGGCTGTCTCGATCGCCGGCCAGGTCGGCGAGGGGCTGGCCGAGGCCCACCGGCTGGGAGTCGTCCATCGGGACCTCAAGCCCCAGAACATCATGCTCGACCCGGGCGGGGGGGTTCATATCATGGATTTCGGGATCGCCAGGCTGATGGGCGGTTCGGAGATGACCGAAGCCGGCACGATCATCGGGACGCCGGAATACATGTCTCCTGAACAGGTGGAAGGACGGCCCGTCGACCAGCGATCCGACATCTATTCCCTGGGGATCATCCTCTACGAGCTGGTTACGGGCCGGGTGCCCTTCAGCGGGGAAACGCCCCTGGCCGTCGCCCTCAGGCAGAAAACGGAGAAACCCGTCGACCCCAGGACGCTCAGCCCCGGGTTGTCGCCCGGGCTTGCCGCGCTGATCCTGCGGTGCCTCGAGAAGTCGCCCGAGGCGAGGTCTCAGAACGCCGAGGACCTGCTCCGCGAGCTCCGGAAGCTCAGACAAGGAACGACCGCCGAGGCGGCGGCCGCCGCGACCGCGGGTTCCGCCGCCGGAGCCCGGGCGGAGGCCGCTAAATCCATCGCCGTCCTGCCGTTCAAGGACATGAGCCCCCAGCGGGACCAAGAGTACTTCTGCGAGGGATTGGCCGAGGAGCTGATCAACGCCCTGACCCAGGTCCGGGACCTGCGAGTCGCCGCCAGAACCTCCTCGTTTTCTTTCAAGGGGAAAGAGGCCGATATTCGGGAGATCGGAAGGCTGCTGAATGTCGGGACCCTGCTCGAGGGAAGCGTTCAGAAAGCCGGCGACAGGCTGCGGGTCACCGTCCAGCTCATCAACGTCGCCGACGGCTACCACATCCTGTCGCAGCGGTTCGACCGCACCCTGAAGGATATTTTCGCGGTCCAGGATGAGATATCGCTGGCCATCGTCGACAAGCTGAAGGTCGAGCTCCTGGCCGGCGAAAAGGAGAAGATGACCAAACGCCACACGCAGGATGAAGCCGCCTACAACATGTATATCAGGGGCCGCTATTTCTGGAACAGACGCTACCAGGGGGACATGATCAAGGCCGTCGTGTTCTATGAGAAAGCCATCCGCCGGGACCCCGGCTATGCCCTCCCCTATGTGGGAATCGCGGATGTCTTCAATATTCTCGGGATCTGGGGCTACGCCCACCCGAAAATCGCCGCGGCCAGAATCAGGGCCGCGCTTCAAAAAGCGCTGGAAATCGATCGCGAGCTGAGCGAGGCCTATTCGTCGCTCGGTTTTCTCGAATTCACCCATGCCCACGACTTCCCGGCGGGCGAGGAACACCTGAAGCGCAGCATCGAACTCAACCCGGCCAGCGCCTATGCCCACGGCTGGTACGCGATCTTCCTGGGGGTATTCGGGCGGCATGCGGAAGCCGTCGCCGAGGCCCGCCGGGCGGCGGAGCTCGAGCCTCTGTTTTCGCTCATGACTTCCTTCGAGGGTCTGGCCACGGCGATCTCGGGAAATATCGAAGGCGGCCGTCTCTTCTTGCATCGGTCCATCGAAATGGACCCCTCCCAGCCCATGCCTTACCTCTTCCTGGGGATGTTCTACCTTTTGACGCCGGCCGATCCGCCCAAAGCGATCAAGCTCCTGCAACAGGCCCTCGGTTTCGGCTTGAACTTCGCCCTGGGCTGGCTGGGCCTCGCCTATGCCATGGCCGGAGACGACAAGCGGGCCCGCGAGGTCCTCGCACGGCTGGAGAGGTTGGAAGACGAGCGCTTCATGCCGGCCTTCAAGAGGGCGGTCGTGCTTCTCAAACCGAGCCTGAAATTCCTGCGCCCCCTCAAGAAAAAGTACGTCTCGCCGATGCTCAAAGGCGTCATCTACTTCGGTTTGAATCGCCAGGAAGAGGCCGCCCGGGAATTCGAGAAATCGCTCGAAGCGGGCGATTTTTTTCTGGCCAGCCTGTTCAGCACCGGGTTCGCCGACCTCCCGTGGAAGCAGGAATTCTTCTCGCGGCCGGAGTGCCGGGAGATCAGGGCGAGGCTGGGGCTGCGCTGAGGAGTCGAGGCCATGACTGAAAAATCGATCATCATTCTCGGGGCCGGGCTGGCCGGATTGTCCGCGGGATGCTATGCGCGGATGAACGGCTACCGCGTCCGGGTCTTCGAGCAGGACACCCGGCCGGGGGGCCTTTGCACCTCATGGGAACGCAAGGGCTACACGGTCCACGGCAACATGGCTTTTATCGGCGGCTCGGGACCGGGGGTGGCTTATCATCGCATCTGGCGGGAGCTGGGCGTCGTGCCCGGGATGCGGATGATCGAATACGAGTATCTCATCATCTTCAAGGGAAGAGACGGAACGACCTTGTCGATGCCCAACGACCTCGACAGGCTGGAGAAAGACTGGAAGGAGTTCGCCCCGGAGGACGCGAAGCGCATCGAGGACTTTGCGGCGGGGGCCCGAACGTTTGCCCGGTACGACGTGCCGATCGAGAAGGCCCCGGAGCTCATGGGCCCGGGCGACATGGCCAGGCTGCTCCTGACCCGGTATCCCCTGCTCCGGGCGGTCGGCAAGTGGAAAAAGGTCTCGATCGGAGAGTTTGCCGAAGGCTTCAAGAACTCGATGGTGCGGGACTCCCTCCTCGTTTGGGGAAGGATCTTCTCCCCTGAGCTGCCGGTTGCACTCCTGATGGCGATCCTGGCCTGGGGTCATAAGAAGTCGTGCGGTTTTCCCGAGGGCGGCGCGCTCAGGATGGCCCGGGCGATCGAGAGCCGCCTCCTCGAGCTGGGGGGCGAGGTTCACTACCGATCGCGGGTCGGCAAGATCCTGGTCGATGGCGATCGGGCGGTCGGAATAAGGTTGGCCGACGGGAGCGAGCACCGCGCCGACTATGTCATCTCGGCCGCCGACGGTCGAACGACGATCTTCGATATGCTCGAAGGACGATACGTCGACGGGAAAATCCAGCGTTACTATGAGCGGGTCCCGCTGGCAGCGCCGACCATCATCGTCGGCCTCGGCGTCGCCCGAACCTTCGAGGATGTCCCCTGGTCCGGAGCCGGCACGGTTTATTTTTTGGACAAGCCCGTTCACATCGCGGGCCGGGAGATTCGCGAGCTCAGGCCGATGATCTACAATTTCGACCCCACGCTGGCCCCGGCCGGCAAGACGTTCGTCAGGTTTTATATTCCCTCCGACTATGACTATTGGAGCTCTCTGGCCCGGGATCCCGAGGATTACCGGGCCGAAAAGGAGAGAATCGCCGAAACCCTCGTGGGTTTTCTGGACGGGCTCTACCCCGGCTTCGCCTCACGGCTCGAGATGCGGGACGTCGCCACGCCGCTCACATTCGAGCGCTACACGGGAAACTGGAAAGCCAGTCCTCTCGGCTGGGATTGCACCACGAAGACATTCTTCAGGCGGATGCGGAAGACGCTGCCGGGGCTCGGCCAGTTTTTCATGACCGGGCAGTGGGTCGAGCCGGGCGGCGGCATCCCCACGGTCGCGGTCTCCGGCCGGAACGTCATCCAGCTTGTGTGCCGGCGGGACAAGAAAGCCTTCAAGGTTCGCGTCCCCTGACCCCCCTGCAAAACGGTCGGCCGGAAACCGGGCCGAAAATCGCTGTCGTTTATTCCATCCAACGGATTCTGAAGATGTCGGAAACGCGTCCGGCTCGCACCTGTGGACTCCTTGGCCGCTTTCAGGCCTCTTTTCCAGACGGGCCAAGCCGCGGCTCCTCACGCACGAGGTCAGCGAACGGCCGGGCTGAAGTGCGGCTGATCCCGCCCAGAAACATACGATGCCTCTCTCCGGATGTGCCATTTCACTCAATACCGGTGCGCTTAATAATTATTGTATTTAGTGTATATTATATAAAGAACAATCAGCTTAAGGGAGGAGAAAATTATGGCCGTACCGCTGGACGCCATTCGAGCGCTTCATAATGGGTTCCGTAAGGACATGGCGGCGATTGATGCCGCCGCGAACGCGGCTGCCGGCGGGGCAGGCGACTTCGGGCCTGTCACGAAGCGTTATGGCTTCTTCAACGAAGTCCTCGTATGGCACGCCCTCGGAGAAGAGGACGCCGTGTTTCCAGCCCTCGAAAAGGTTGCCCCTCTCGTATCCGAAGCGTACGAGAGGGATCATCGCGGACTCGACGCCGCTTTCGAGTCGCTCCACAAGGCTGTGAATGCCTCTGACATGTTGGCCACCGCAAGGGCGACAGCGGCGATGAACTTCCACCTGCGCATCCATCTGGACAAGGAAGACGCGCACCTCTATCGGATTTTTAACGAAAAGATATCGCTCCCGAACCAAGGGATCATCATAGGCAAGATGGCCCAGCGAGTCCCTCCGGAGCGCTTTCCAGAGCTGGCCGGATGGCTTTATCCGCTCCTGGAAAATGGCGACCGCGAGAATATGACCAGGATTTGGATGCAGGCCCTGCCTCCGTCCGTATTTGGAGGGCTGGCGAGGGTCATCGAGGCGGCCGTTGGCGACGACTGGGAGGAGTTGACCCGCCGAATCCCGGAGCTCAAAAGGCTCCCCTAATCGTGATTAACATTTCGGCCGGGCTTGCCCGAGATGAAGAATGCAAGACAACGGCTGGCCAAGCCGGGCATGATTCGTGCGCAGCCCTCATGGGTCCCTTGAATATCAGTCGGTTGAAAGGACCTCATCCCTGAAAACGGTGCCGCCGACAATGTGAGGCGGAGGAGGATAACCTATCAACCGGGTCGGTGTTGGCCCAAACATCCGTATCTGCCTCCCTTGAGCAGACTCTCAGGAAAAACAAACCCGGGCCAGGCGGGCAGGGATTTCCCGCTTTTGGGTTGCCAGCCCGGGCCCGGATACATTACACTCAAGACCTGCTGCAACGTTATGCTTAGCGATGTTGCAGGCTCTGCCGTTATCAATGAACTCAGGTGTTTGAGCAACTCAATCAAACACGGGGGATATGTCAAAAAAGAATTATCCGAGTTTCCGAAGTGGAAGGAAGACATAAACAGTCGAGATATTGATTCCTTATCCTTTTTAGGCATTCCAGCTGAGACAAGCTGAGGTACATTTCAATTATTTGTGGCCAAAAACATCGACAATATTATCGGGCAGTCTCTGCAAAATATAGAATATCATGCCCCTTGTCGTCTGCTTAGGAATAAAATCATTGGCAAAATAGTCCGGGTCGGGATTTTGCACATCAAAGAACTCTCGATTAATCGATAAATCTGCATTTAGCTCTAAGATTGACTTGGTCGGGAGGCTTAGCAAATAGACCTTATTATCGAGGGTTCGAATGGCACTAATTACGCGAAAAAAGTAAGGATTTGAAGTGTTATGGAGACTGGCCTTATACCCAGCTAGGTTCTCCCTTTCTTTTGAGCGCATGGCTTCCCAATCGATATGCGATTCTCGGAGGAGTGTTCCTTCTCTTGAGTATACTCGGATAATAGGGAAAAAGGAAAAGGCTACGAGAAGGTTACCCCGAGGGTCGAATGCGAGATTCACATCATTTAAAAGAGTAAGTTTTTTATCGAAATTCATAGGAGCCCCGAAAGGTCGTACCAGGTCCCCATTCAAGCTTATTGCGTCAATGAGTTTATCGTCTGGACTATTAATCATACGTGCCGCAAATATTAACGAGGTGTTCTTGTCAAAAACTATGCGGTTATAGGTGCTGTATATCTTAAGCGCTTTTCGGGGTTGCCCGGAAGTGTCGAAAAGTTGGAATTTACGATTGCCTAAGTCATTGACTAATATAAAGTCATCTTCCGCGATTATATTAGTGATATATGAGAGCTCTCCAGGCCCTTTTCCCTTGCGCCCAAGTTTTGCCAATAGTCTTCCGTTTGGACCGAAACAGAGGATATTGCCTTCTTTTGTATTTGAAACATAAATATTTCCCTCCCTGTTTTGGTCAAAATATGCCGCACCGTTAAGAAATATATCGGGGCCTGCTTGCCCTTCGGAAGGGAACGATAGCATTAGTCCCAAGCGAATAGTCTCCACCTGCCTAGGAGCCATTAATATTCTGGGTGATAAAAGTGGTTCACAAACAAAGACCGCTAATAACAGTGCCCCAATGGGTGTTTTCATTGACATCGAATCCTGACTGATTCCAACCTTTCTAGATACCGTAAGAAATTAGAAATTGAAGACAAGAAACTTCCTACCTTTGCCCCGCCCCCTAGGGCTGTTTTGTGAGAGAACGCAGGTAGTTGCTCCCTCTGTAACCACCTATCCCCTTTCATAGTCCTTTTATTTATAGAGACACTCGGACTGGCTGCTTTTTCTCATTTCCTGCAAATTCTATGATTGGCAATCTGACCCAAGGTGCTTAGACTCTCACCGGAAGCATTCTTAACCAGTGTAAGCCGCTCGCTACGAGTGCACTTTGAAGTTTTGAATATAACCAATCCAACCACGCTGCTATGCAGCCTTCCATTTACGTTTCCAGAATGCAAAACTATAGAGACCATATCGCAGGCATGTAGGAAATAGCCTCATTCCCGGAAATAGCCTTCAAGGGGTCACCGGGTGTTCCCGGTTTTTCTGCAAGGAAAATGTTTGAGGATTTTCGGTAAAAAAGGCTAAAACAGACCAATCCCCATGTCACAAATATGTAACAGATTTGACTGAATCTCGCTTAACTTGGCTTAACGGTGCTTAAACAAAAAAAATCCGTAAAATTAGGGGAAACCTGGTGCCGGTGGAGGGAATCGAACCCACACTCGAGTTGCCCCGAACGGGATTTTGAGTCCCGCGCGTCTGCCAGTTCCGCCACACCGGCCGGCGCGACAACTATAAGGGATTCCAGGCCCGATTTCAACAAGCGGAGCCGGGCGGCCGGCTGGCGTGATCGGACGAAAACGGACCAGCGACTCCGAATGGCCCAGGGCCCCTCGCAACAGGCTACGGGCGGATTGAACCGTTCCCCTCTCGTCTGTTATAGTGGGCGCGTGCCGACGCCCGAGAGAATCGCCAAAGTCAACCGGGTCCTGTCCCTGCGCCAGCCCGACCTGAGGGTCGTCCTCGAGGGAGTGACCATCGCCCACAACGCGAGCGCCGTCATCCGGACATGCGACGCGGCCGGGATCCTGCGCCTTGATCTCATCTCCCCCAACCCGGACCTTCTGAAATTCAACGAAGCCATCTCGACCGGCGCCCACAAGTGGCTCGAGATAGGGACCCACGGGACGGCTGCCGAATGCCTGGAGCCTCTTAAGAGCCAGGGCTTCACAATCCTCGCGACACACCTTCAGAAGGAGTCCGTCCCTTACACCGAGATCGATTACACGAAGCCGACGGCCCTCGTTTTCGGCAGCGAAGCCGAGGGGATTTCCGAGGCTTCGCTGGCTTTCGCCGACCGGGTCATCCGCATTCCGATGCTGGGGATGGTCCAGAGTCTCAACCTATCGGTGTCCGTGGCGGTCATCCTGTACGAGGCGCTGCGCCAGAGGGCGGCCGCGGGCCTGCTCGAGAAGCCGAGGATGGGGGCGGAGGAGTTCGAAGAGCTAAAAAGAAAATGGCTGAGGCTCAAGGAAGAATAAACGCGATGGCCCGTTTTCGCTCGTAGCGTTACGGTGAGTTTTTCGGGGGTCGCAATACTAAGGCACTTAGAAGATGAGATCGCTTCGTCGCATCTTAAGAGAGATGCTCCTCGCAATAACATAAGGTGGCATTTGCTCCATCGTGGACAGGAACTCCTCGCCCTGACGCGAAAAAAAGGGGGGCCGGCCCGCCGGAGTCTTGCCCGCGGCAAACCGGCCCCCTGGGACAGGAGCAGGTATTCGGGTTTATTCAGCCCACGCTCAGGATCTCCCTGGGCGCCCCTTCCGTTCTTCTCTCTCGCCGGTCCCTTCGGCCTCTGTCAGCGGCTTCGGAGGCGTCTTCGGCATCGTGTTCAGATCTTCTTCAGAGCGGACTTGAAGGTGAGCTTGAGGTCCTTGAGCGCGCTTTTGCCGTCCCTGGTCATCTCCTCGCGCAGCTTGTCGAGCCTGGCCCGGAGTTCCGGGCTGTACTGATTCTGCCACTTCAGGATTTCCTGCTGGAAGGCGTCGGTGTAGCCCTGCCAGGACCGCAGGAAAGAGTCGAGGTCCGTGGAACCGAGGAGCTCGCCGCCCTTCTCGTCCTCCTCGACCGGCACCTCGAAGGTCATCGGCTTCTTGTCCCTCAGGACCTCGAGCTTGACCTTGTCGCCCGGCTTTTTGGACTGGACGAGGTCGATCAGGTCATCGCGGGAGCCGACGCTCCGGCCGTCGACGCGGACGATCACGTCGCCGACCTTGAGCCCGGCTTTCTCGGCCGGGCCGCCTTCGGTCAGCCGGGAAACGATGAGCGCCGGGCCCTCCTTGGCCCCGAAGTGGCGGGCCAGCTCGGGCGTCAGCTCGTCGGCGTACACCCCGATGAACTTCCGCTGCTCGAACGACCAGCCGAAGGGACTCGGCGCCTGGCCGGGCCTTCCGGGCAGGTAGCGGCGGGGGGAGGCAGGCGGCGGCGTCCCGGGCTCGGGGCCGAGAGGCGGGAAGATCGTCGGGAACCTCTGTTCCATTTCCCGCTTGGCCTCGTCCTCCGTGTATTCGCCGAGCTTGACCTTGACTTCCATAGGTTTGCCGTCGCGTTCGATCTCGAGCGTGATGTCCTGGCCCGGTTTCCGCTTCCGGATCTCGTTGGAGAGCATCTCGGCGCTGGCGACGGGCGTCCCGTCGAGGGCCAGGACGATGTCCCCCTCGCGCAGCTTGGCCAGTCCGGCCGGGCTGTCCGGTTCAACCTGTCCGATCTGGACCCGGCCGTCCTGGTTCATGCCCGCCCACAGGCCGAGCCAGCCTCGCTCGACCCGGCCCTTCGCCTTGATCTCGTCCGCGACGGCCCTGACGACCTCGATGGGCACGGCGATGGCCATGCCGGACGAGGGGGCTTCGGCCTGGCTGATCACGTAGCCTGAGCCCGTCTGTTCCCTGTCCCGAAACTGGAAGACCACGGGTTTGTCCTCGACATAGACGCCGCGCAGGAGCCCGACCATCTGTCCCTTGTCGTCGACGACCGGCCCGCCGCTCGAGCCGGGGGTCACCCAGATGTTGAGACGGAGCCTGTCCTCGCCGAGAGAGCTGACGATCCCCTGGGTCACCGCCGCCTCGCCTTCGGGCGAGATGCCCACCGCGCAGACCCACGACCCGGGCGCCAGGTCCTCCGACTTGCCCAAGGCCACCGCGACCAGGCCCTTGTCCTTGGCCTTCAGGAGGGCCAGCTGGGTTTCGGTGTCGAAGCCCAGGAACTCGGCATCGACGGTCTTCCCGCTCGAAGTCGTGATGGTGATCGTCTCGTCACGCGGCGACATCAGGGCCGTCGTCACCACGTGGCCTTCCCTGTCGATGACGACCCCTGTCGCGACCCGACGCAGGTGATTCTGCACCATGACCTTGACCACCGAAGGAGCGACCTTCCTGGTGATTCCAGCAATGTCGACGTCCCCCGCCTTAGCCGCCCCGGTCTCCGCCCTCAGCGCCAGGACCGGAGCCAAAAAAACCGCCATGACCACGAGAGCCGGTTTGATAATCCTGTTCATGGCCGAAAAAACCTCCTAAAACGTGATTCCCGGGGGTGTCCCCTCGGAAACCTGCTCCAATATGTAAACTGTCCGCGGTTCGTAAGAGACGTTCCTGAACTCCTGCGAGTAGTCGACCTTTTCCAGCACCTGGATGGGCGGGTTAGACCGCCGCTCCCCGACTTTCGGGCCGGCGGGCGACTCGGACTTGAGAACGACCCCCCGCTTGGCCGCATCCGCGACCGCAGACGGGGCCCGCTTGTCGAGGACGAGCATGTTGACGCCGACATACCCGGCCAGGAAGGCCGCCGTCGCCCCGGCCAAGGCCAGCCTCAGGCTGGTCCGCCTCCGGGCCCGGGCCCGTCTTTCGGGTTGGAGCCTGGCCAGAACGCCCTCTTCGAAGTCCGGCGGCGCCTTCACCTTGTCGAGTTTAGATATAAGATCATACCCTTCCATGTTCCCTCACTTCGTCATTCGGCGGGCAGGGCTCGGCGTGGAGGGCCTTCTCCAGCTGCCTTCGCAGCTGCTTTCGGCCCCGGCTTATCCGGGCCTTGACGGTCCCGACCGGCCTGTTGATGATTTTGGCGATCTCCTCCTGGGAGAAACCCTCCATATCCTTGAGCACCACGGGGATGCGGTAGCGCGGTGGCAGGGCATCCAGGGCTTCCCAGAGGTTCCGGATGAGCCCCGGGTCGGCCCGGTCCTCGTAATAGGTTCCGGCCGAGTACTTGTTGGTCACGTCCTCGAGCGGAACGGTGGCCATGCGCTTGGCCCTCTTGATTTCGGTCTTGGCCAGGTTGGCCGCGATGGCGTAGATCCATGACGAGAGCGGGGCGATCGGCCTGTACTTGTCGGCCTTGAAATAGACCCGGACGAAGGTCTCCTGGGCCAGTTCGACGGCCTTCTGGTAATCGTTGGTGAACTGGTAAAGGAAGTTCACGATCCTGTCCTTGTAAAGCGTCATGATCTTGGCGAAGGCCTCTTCGTCGCCCTTCCGGACGCGCCGGATCAGCTCTTGCTCGTCCATGCTCTAGTTCCTTAACTCCACCCCGGGGACAAACGTTGCATCAGCCGGGAAGGCCGCCCCTCCATTATAGCCTTTTTCCCCCCTCGCCGGGCGGAATCCGCGTCCGGCGGTAAAGCCGGTTGTCCGGGGAGCCGTTTTGTTAGAAAATAGCCCTCGGAATGGAACTTTCGGCCGTCCGTTTCCGTCAACCAGGGTGAATTGAGTGGAATTGAACGAGATCGTCAGACAGTGCCTGGAAGGCAGACCGGGAGCATGGGAAACGCTCGTGAACATGTACGCGAAGAAGGTTTTTAACATGGCTTATCAGTTCTGCGGCAGCCGTCAGGAGGCGGAAGACATGACCCAGGACGTCTTCCTCAAGCTCTACGGCTCGCTGGCCAAGTTCGACTTCAAGAGGAACTTCACGGCCTGGCTTCTGACCCTGACCAAGAACTACCTCATCGACGAGTACCGCCGGACGAAATGGGAGAAGACGCGGCGGGATGACTTCAACGACCAGCGCCTCTCCCAGTCCTCCCTGCGAAGCCCCGAGGAAAACCTCGACCGGAAAGAGACCCGGGAGCTCGTCTGGGAGGGCCTCAATCACCTCTCTTCGGACATGCGGATGGCGGTCGTCCTGAGGGACCTCCAGGGGAACAGCTACGAGGAAATGGCCCAGATCCTCCACCTTCCCCTGGGCACAGTCAAGTCCCGGGTCAACCGGGCCCGGCTCCAGCTGGCCGAGGTCCTCAGGAAGGGCCAAGGAGACGTCTCATGACCTGCGAACGGATCGAGGAACTCCTGTCCGCCTATCTCGAGGGCGAGCTGTCCGCCGAAGCCCGGCGGGGCGTCGAAGCCCATTGCGCCTCCTGCCCGGACTGCGGCGGGCTTCTGGCCGCTCTGCGGCAAACGCGGGAAGCCCTGACCGGCTTCCCCGAGGCCGAGCCCGGGCCCGGCCTGATGGCCCGCCTGTACGCCATACCGACCCTGAAAAAGAAGCCCCGGCCGGTCCTTGACCTCCTTCTGCGTCCCGCCCTGCAGCCGGTCTACGCCGCGTTCAGCGTCCTGCTCGTGTTCGTATCCTTCGTGCTTTTCGTGCCCCAGGGCGGCGGCATCAGGAAGGCCGTCAGCCGCCAGCTCCACCTCGGCTACGGCCAGGTGGAAAGGCTCTACGCCCGGGCCGGGTCCCTGACGGACGAGCTGGGCGGACTCAAGGATTCCGTCGTCAATTCGATCAAAACCCTGAACCCTTTGAAGGGTGAAGAGGAATAACTCCAAGCGCATCCATCGGAGGTACACCATGGAAGACAAGGTCAACATCCAACCGAGGCCGCCCAAGTCGCCCGCCGTCGCGGCCATCCTGTCCATCATCTTTCCGGGAACGGGCGCTCTCTACAACAGCCTGATCACCAAGGGCATCCTGTACATCCTGATCTTCGCCGGTCTCGTCAGCATCCAGGACGGTTCGGCGGGCCAACCCTTCAAGGCCCTGATCCTGGCCGGCTTCTACTTCTTCCAGATCATCGACGCGATCAACGACGCCAAGGCCATCAACCTGGCCGCGGCCGGGCAGAAGCCGGAGGAGCTGGCCAGGATCCAGGTCATGCCCCAGATCATCCCCTCGGGCTCCATCTTCTGGGGGATCGTCCTGATGGTGATCGGCATCCTGGTCATCCTGGCCAATTTCGACGTCATGGCCTGGGAAACCCTGTGGGACCTGTGGCCCGTGGCCGTCATCGTCATCGGCCTGAAGCTCGTGTTCGACGCCGTCGGCCTGCCCGGGAAAAAGAAGGCCTAACGGAGGACTATCATGGCAAGACAGAGACATCGCGACTCGCTCATCTGGGGCATCGTCCTCATCGTCGTCGGCGCCGTGTTCCTCCTCGAGACATTCCACATCGAGGTCTGGCGCACCATTTGGCGGCTCTGGCCGCTCATCCTCGTCGCCTGGGGCGCGAGCAAGCTCTACTACGGGCTCAAGGAGCGCCGTGAGCGCGAGCAGGCCCCCCCCGCTCCGCCGGAGGGCTCGGATCATGAGATTTAGGGAGATTCTCCTTCTCGTCGTCCTCGTCGCCGCCGGTTTCGTCCTCTACCAGGTCGAGACCGGCGGTTGGGACCTGACGTTCGACGGAGACATCACGTTCTTCGGGCTGGGGCGCGAGTACGCCTTCGAAGAAACGCAGACTTTCGAGGGGCCCCTGCCCGCCGCGCTCGACGTCGCCAACAGCCACGGCTGGGTCGAGATCCGCGGCACGGACCAGGAAACGATCCATCTGACCTTCAAGAAGAGAGTCCGGCGCCGGAACGAGGGGGACGCCCGTGACGTGGCCGGCCGCCTCCACTACGCGCTTGCCAGAACCGGCGACGCCTGGTCGCTCTCGACGAACCGGGGCGATTTCAAGAAGAAGAACTTCGAAACCGGATTCATCCTGACGGTGCCGCACCGGATGACCGTCACCGTGGGCAATTCCTACGGCCCGGTCGTCGTCGAGGATGTCGCGGGAGCGGCCGTCAAGAACCGCCACGGCCGGGTTACGGCGGAAGCCGTCGGCGGCCCCTGCACGATAGAGACGAGCTACGAGGATGTCGGCGTGTCCGAAATCGCCGGCGACTGCCGTGTTTTCGACACCCATGCCGAAGTGCGGGTCACGTCGATTACGGGCGATCTCAAGGTCGAGAACAGGTACGGCGACGTCCGGATCGAGGACGTTTCCGGCCGGGCGGAGGTCCTGGCCCGGCACGCGCCGGTGACGGTTCGCCGGGTGCAAGGCCCGGTGTCGGTCGAGACCTCCTACGAACGGGTCTGGCTGACCGACGTCGGGCCGGCCCTGGTGAGGACCCATCACAGCCCCGTCGAGGCCGACGGCGTCCGGGGAACCCTCGATGTCCACACCAGCTATGAGCCCGTCAAGGCGGCCAACATCGCGGGCGATCTCCTCGTCACGGCCGAGAACTCCCAGGTCAAGGCCCGGGTAGTCGGCGGGCGGGAGATCTCCGTGACGACATCCTATGAAAACGTCGAGATCTCCGGTTTTTCGGCCCGGCTGGCTCTGACACTCAGGAACGGCAACGTCGTCCTCAGGCCGTCCGACCTGGCCTTCCCCATGGACGTGCGCGACCGGTACGGAAGCATCGTTCTCTACTGGCCGGAAGGCGCCCGGGCGGCGGTCCAGGCCCGCTCGAGAGGGGGCCAAGTCGACTGGCAGCTGGCCCAAAGGCCCTCGGTCGAGAAGAGCAACGGCGAGTCGGTCGTGGAAGCTTTCCCCGAGAGCGGGTCCGGGCCGAGAATCGTCCTCGTGACCAGCTACGACGACATTCGGGTCGTGCCGGCCGGAGAGTCCTTCTGACGGCAGGCGGGCGCGGCCCTCGGCCGGTTCCTCCGGGAACCGGCCTTTTTTTTCAGCCGTGCCGTGACTTCAGAGAGTAGATCCGCTGGGTGATGGGGCCGTTGACCTTGATGTTGAAGAAGGAGATCAGGTTGGTCACGTCCTTCTTGAACTTCGTGACGTAGCGGACGAACTGGGAGCGCTTCCTGTAGCGCAGCAGGTTCTCGAACTCGGCGACTTCGTCGTGGAGCTCGATGACAAAGTGATTGATCGTCCGGTACTGGGCGTTGATGTCGATCAGGTCCTTGCCGCTGAGCTTGCCGAAGTCCAGGTGCGGGGGGAGGCTCTGGAGGATGAGCAGCCCCTCGCTGTGGAGCTCGCTGACCGATTCGCCGATCTCCTGGAAGTAGGACCGGAAATCCGCCGGCTTCCTGAGCTTGGCTCCGGCCCGCTCCATGAGCTTGTCGTACTGGGTCTTGAAGGAATGGATGGAGTCCTTGAGCCCGAAGTATTTCCGCTCGGGGCTGAACAGGTCGAGAAAGTCGCGGCCGATGTAGATCTTGTCCTCGTACTGGGTGAGCAGTTCCTGGGCCGAATGGGTGTAGAACTTGACCTCGAACCGGCGCCCCTCGGAATCCCGCTCCCGGAGCCGGGCCAGGACGAGGAAATTGTTCTGCTCGATGAACGAGCTGTTGATGTCGATGAGCGCCGAGTAGACGGCCAGGTTCTGGACGATGGCCTCCTTGAGGTAGTCCAGAATCCTCTCCTTCCGGGACACGAAATCGGTGATGGCCTCGTCGGGAGTGGGGTTCAGGACCGAATAGCTCGAGGAGAGGAGGTACAGGACCGGGCCGCTGCCCAGCTCCAGGTGGAGGTTCTTGAGGACGTTCTGGTAGAGGTCGTCGAAAAGCATCGGCTTGAGCTCCGGCAGCGTGGACAGGTCCAGCTTGCTCAGTTCGTCCACTTCGTTCATCGACGTGTCTCCTTCGCCGTCATAGTAACACCGCTGAAAAACCAAAGTCAACGCCGCTCCCCCGTCCGGGGCCGGGCCGACGGGAAGCCCGTCGGGACGGCTGCTTCGGTTCGTCAACGCGGTGGCCGAGGACATCGAAAAGGAGTTCCCTGGAGGGGCGATCGACACCTTCGCCTGCCAGCGCACGCGCAAGCCGCGCTCCCGAGGCGGCCGGCGCCCCATCGTCGAATGCCGGCCCTGTCTCCCCAGGCTCGCCAATCAGCGGTGGAAGCTCTCGCCGATGAACCGCAGGCCGTCGACGATCCCGGTCCGCCAGTAGACCCAGGAGTGCCCCCCGTCGCGACTGCGGAACTCGTTGCCCACCTTCCGGTCGCGCAGGACCTCGTGGAGCAGGGCGTTCCCGTCGAACAGGAAGTCGTCATCGCCGCAGTCGATGTAGTACCGGACCTTCTTGAGGGTCTCGACGGGGACGGTTTTGGCCAGGTCCAGAGGATTCACGGACCGGAAATGCGGGGTCAGGCGGGCCTTGCCAGCCAGCCCGGAGCCGAGGAGGGCGCCGAACATCCGGTCATAGCCGCGCTGGTCCATGGCCGCGAACCCCTCGTCGGTGAAGACGGCCGCGCTGAAGGCGGCGCAGGCCGCGAAGAGGTCCGGGTGCCTCATGGCCAGCATCAGGGAGCCGAAGCCGCCCATCGAAAGGCCCGAGACGCCCCGGAACTCCCTGTCCGGCCGGGTCCGGTACGTCGTATCGATGTGAGGGATGAACTCCCGGACGAACATGTCCTCGTAGCGGACCTTGCCCTGGTAATCGTCGATGTACCAGGTGACGCCGCCGTCGGGCATGACGATGATCATCGGCGGGATTTCGCGGGCCGCGATGGCCCGGTCGGCGGCCAGGTTCACCTCGCCGAACTGGATCCAGCCGGATTCGTCGTCCGTGTAGCCGTGGAGGAGGTAGACGACCGGGTAGCGTCGCGTCGACGACTCGTAGCCGGGTGGAAGGTAGACGGCGTAATTGACGTCCCGGCCGAGTACGGCGCTCGTCAGGTGGAGCCCCTCGAGGACCCGGCCCCCGGCGAGCGGCTCCTGTCCGGCGGCCGAGACGAGCCCGGCGGAAAGGACGCAGACGGCGATTGCCCCCGCCGGGATGCGCACGAGCCTTCGCAACATTCTCGGATTCATTCACGGCCTCCTTTTCCGGGATGGGGACCGCGTACCGACGCGGCCGAACCGCCCCTCTCCCCCACTCAGGCCCTTATACTTTATCGCTGCGGCCGAGTCAAACAGCCGCTCCCGAGACGGCGCGAAAGACGAATTCTCGGGGCCCTAAGAGTCCGCGTCGTCCGGCGGGAATTCGGTCCTTGACCGCAGCCCCACGGGGCGGCGGGTCCGGTTACTGTTGAAAAGGCGGCCCCGAAGCCTTAGAATAGAAAGCTCTTGCCGAAGACTCGACCTTCCCGTCGGCGACGTGGCGCGAGACAACGAACATGACGAAGAAGAAACGGCTGCTTTGCCTGGTGACGGCACTCCTGGGTGTGGTGGCCTTCGGGCGGGCCGCAGAGGTCGCGGCCGTTCGGGTGAACAAGGGGCCCAAGATCGACGGCGTCCTCTCCGACCCGGCTTGGCAGTCGGCCGTCCCCTTCCAGGACTTCCGGATGGTCGAGCCCGACCCCGGCCAGACCCCGACGGAAAAGACCGTCCTGATGGTCGTTTATGACGGGGCGAACCTGTACATCGGGGTCCACTGCTTCGACAGCGCGCCGGGCCGGATCGCCGCGAACTCCATGGCCCACGATGCCGCCGGAGGGTCGGGAGGGAACCATTACGGCTATGGCCACGGCGGGCCGTCGGGTTCGAGCGACGACTTGGTCCGCGTCCTTATCGACCCCTTCCAGGACAAGAGGAACGCGTACATCTTTTACGTCAATCCGCTCGGAGCCCGGAGCGAGGGACTGGCCTACGGGGGGAGCGCCAGCCTGAACTGGGACGGCATCTGGGAGGCCGAGAGCCGCATCCTGGAGGACGGCTGGAGCGCCGAGCTCCGGATCCCCTTCAAGACGATCTCGTTCAAGCCCGGCCTCACGGAATGGGGCATCAACGTGGAGCGGGTGATCCCGCGCAAGCTCGAAACCATCCGCCTGTCGGGCACCAGCCGAGACAGCATCTTCAACAACCCCATGGAGGCGGCCCCCCTGACCGGGATCGTGGATGTGCGGCAGGGACTGGGCGTCACCTTCCGCCCCTACGGGCTCATGAGCACCGAGGTCCTGGGTTCGGAAGCCGTCGAGGGCGCCCCCGTGCCGCGCTCCTGGAATACGCCGACGGGGGGATTCGACATCTACAAGAATTTCACTCCCAACCTGGTTGGGGCTGTCAGCTACAACATGGACTTCGCGGAGACCGAGGTCGACGAGAGGCGCATAAACCTGACCCGTTTTCCGCTCTTTTTCCCGGAGAAACGGATGTTTTTTCTCGAAGGCTCGGAGACCTTCAACTTCAGCTCGAGCATCAGCTTCGTCCCCTTCTTCAGCCGCCGCATCGGCCTTTTCGAGGGCACCCAGATTCCGGTCCGGTTCGGCACCAAGCTCTACGGCAAGATCGGGAACATGAACATCTCGGCCCTGGACGTCCAGACCGGAAGTTACGGGGACCTCGGGCTCGGCGGCCAGAACCTGGCGGCGGTCCGAATGACGCAGAACCTCTTCGCGGAGAGCAAGGTGGGCTGGATCTTCACCAACGGGAATCCCACGGGCGGCCGCAACACGCTGGCCGGGGCGGATTTCCAGTATTCGACTTCCCGGTTCCTGGGCGGCAAGAACCTCATGCTGGCCGCCTGGGGCGCCTACAATTGGCACAGGCAGGGCGAGGAAACCGATTGGGTCCGAGGTTACGGCTACGGCTTCCGCGGAGCGTATCCCAACGACCTGTGGAACGGCGAAGTGACCTACGCCTACTACGACGAGGGGCTGGACCCCGGGCTGGGGTACATGATGCGGCCGGCGATCCAGACTTTCTACGTCCGGCTCTCCTATCAGCCCAGGCCGAGGGGCGGGTTCCTCGCCGACGTGGTCCGGCAGTTCTTCTTCCAGACGAGTTTCGACTACTACTGGGACCTGGCCGGGAATCTCGAAACGCGGCGCATCCAGCTCTCGCCGTTGAGCTTCCAGACCGAGAGCGGGGACCGGTTCCAGGTGGAGGTCAACCCGACCCGGGACGTCCTTCCCTACGATTTCGAGGTCAGCGAGGGCGTCGTCATCCCGGCCGGGCCGTACAACTACACGAGCACCCAGTTTTCGATCGGGACCGCCTCGCATCGCTGGGCCATGCTCGACGCCAGCTTCAGCACGGGTCGCTTTTACACGGGCCGCCTGAACGAGACGAGCCTCGGGCTGACGGTCAAGGTCGACGGCTACGCCAACCTGGCCTTCAGCACCGACCTCGTCCAAGGCCGCCTGCCCCAGGGTGTCTTCAACGAAAACGTCTACCAGCTCAAGGCGGACGTCTTCCTGTCGCCCGACCTGGGCCTTATGAACTACGTCCAGTACGACACGATCTCGAGACTGCTCGGCTGGAGCGCCCGGCTGCGCTGGCAGATTTCCCCCGGCAACGAGATTTTCTTGGTCTTCAACAAGAACTGGGAGAGGCGCTGGGACCCCGTGAGCCGCCTGTTCCCCGTGGACGAGCGGGGCGTCGTGAAGATTTCCCTTTCCATCCGGCCCTGACCCCGGGCTTTCCTAACCTGGGCTTCCCCGGGGAGCGCCGTCCGGAGTCGGCGCAGTCTCCGTCCTTGGCCCCCTTGCCGCTTCGCCGGCATGCTCAGGAAGCATCGCCGGACTTGCTCAACCCGCTAAGGAATCGGCGGGCCGCCTCGCTCGGTGCGCCCCTCGGCTCCCAGCGATATTCCGCCAGATTCACGACCCCGGCCCGGCCTGTCGGAACCCCCTCGCGGGCCAGCAGGCGCCTCTGCCGCTCGAACCCGCGCCCTGGCCGGAGGCAAATCCCTCCCCGGGAGTTGATGACGCGATGCCAGGGCAGGCCCTCCTTCTCCGAGGACGAGTGCAACACCCGGGCGACCTGGCGGGCCGCCCGGTGGTCACCTGCCAAGGCGGCGACCTGGCCGTAGGTCGCGACCTTTCCGCGGGGAATGGCCCGGATGACCGCCTTGACCCTGCGCTCGAATTCCATCCCTCGGTCCCTTCAGCCGAATCCTAGGACATCCCCGGCCCGGAGTCAAACCGTCCGGATCGTCGGGGGGGCGGGCGGATGGGCAGGGGCCGCGGGAAATCCGGCTGGGCGAACGGAAAAAAGGTTTGTGTCCCCGATTTGACTTGGGGAGGAAATTAGTATTGTGTCCCCGAATTGGAGCGGAGGGTCCAGGCCTCGGAGGCGTATTTCGAGTCCCGGAGCCCGGCCGCCGCCTCGAGGTCGTCCGGGCCCAGGACCAGCGGCTCGAGCGCGACGCCGAAGACGGCTTCGAATCCCCGCCGCAGGGCATCGACGGCTTCGTCGAAGCTCGTCGGCCGCCCGAGGGCCTCGGACAGCGAAGTCATGCCCGTGGCCGTTTCCGGCGTCCGCCCAGGCGCTGACACAGCCGCCAGCAGCCCCTCGTCCTTCTCGAGCGGGACGGAGCCGTGCTGGAGGAAGACGCGGCCGGTCCTCTTCTGGGCGCTGCCGATGATCTTCTTGCCGCCGATTTCGATCTCGTCCCGGGCCGGAAAGGCGAAGCAGGGCATCGTCCCCCTGACATAGGCCTCCGGCGAGGCGGCGGCCAGCGCGGCCGCGAGCCCCAGGAACTCCAGGCCTTTCATCAGGGCCAGGGAGATGCGCCGGTAGGACTCGCGGAGGGTATCGGTGAAGGCCCCCACATCGGACGAGGCCACCGAGTAGGTGACCTCCCTGTCATGGAGAACCAGTTTGCCTCCGGTGATCCGCCTGACGACGCCGATTCCGCGGCGACGGCAGTATCCGAGATCGATGACCCTGTCCGCGTCCTGGGAGTAGCCGAGCGAGGCCGTCGGCCGGTCCCATCGGTAGAAGCGGAGATACGTTGCCGCGCGTTGCCCGGCTCTCCCGAAAAGCACCTCGTCCAGGGCCATGTTCCATTGTCCCGGCAAGGGTTCGCGGTCGACGATAAGCTTCCAGGTCTTCATGGCTCAAAAAAAATGGAGCGGGAAACGGGATTCGAACCCGCAACTCCCAGCTTGGGAAGCTGGCACTCTACCGTTGAGTTATTCCCGCTCGCGCCGTGGCGGCATCAGAATTCTAGCATAAATCCCCTCCCCGTCAAAGCCGGCTCGAATTGACATGGCCGGCCCCCGGCCATATAATCGGGCCACATGCGTTCGCAGGAGGGATGAGACCATGGCCAAGGAAGAAAACCCGCCGATCTCTCCGGCCCCCGATCGGCCCTCCCACCCGGCCTCGACGCGGTTCGGCTCGACCCTCGAATTCAAGGGCGACCTCGAAGGCCACGAGGACCTCGTCCTCGAGGGCCGCTTCAAGGGGAAGATCACCCTGCCCTCCGGCGTCCTGACCGTCGCCCGCTCCGGCAAGGTCGAGGCCGACGTCGCCGTCCGTTCCCTGGTCCTGAACGGCGAGCTCTCGGGAACCGTGCGCGCCGCCGAGCGGGTGCTCGTTTCGGAAACCGGGCGAATGACAGGCGACGTCACGACCCCGCGGATCTCCGTTTCCAACGGCGCCCAGTTCAAGGGCTCCATCAAGATCGAAAAGGCCTGACCCCCGCCTCCTCGGCCGCCTCCTTTTTTTGTTATAATGATCTGTCATGCGCGACTTCGAACTGGTCTCCGACTTCGAGCCCAAGGGCGACCAGGTCCAGGCCATCGCGAGGCTCACGGACAGCCTCCGGGCCGGCGCCCCGAACCAGGTCCTGAAGGGCGTCACCGGATCCGGCAAGACGTTCACCATGGCCAACATCATCCGGAGCCTGAACCGGCCGGTCCTCCTCATCTCCCACAACAAGACCCTGGCCGCCCAGCTCTACCAGGAATTCCGCCGCTTCTTCCCGAGGAACGCGGTCGAATACTTCGTCAGCTATTATGACTATTACCAGCCCGAAGCCTACATCCCGGCCACCAACACGTACATCGCCAAGGAAGCGACCATCAACGACGAGATCGACCGGCTCCGTCTCTGCGCCACGAATTCTCTCTTCGCCCGCCGCGACGTGATCATCGTGGCCTCGGTCTCGTGCATCTACGGGATCGGCGCCCCCGAGACCTACTACTCGATGAGCTTCAGCCTGTCCCGGGGGGAATCCATCAGCCGCAAGGCCCTCCTGGAGAAACTCGTCTCGGTCCAGTACGAGCGCCAGGAGGCCGAATTCAAGAGGGGCGGCTTCCGCGTCCGCGGCGACATCGTCGAGGTCTTCCCGAGCTACGAGGACTCGGCCTACAGGATCGAGCTCGAGGACGGCCGGGTGAGCGAGATATCCGCCGTCGACCCTCTCCTAGGCCGGAAGCGCGACTCGCTCGACACGATCATGATCCATCCCCGGACGTTCTTCTCGACGCCCGCCGAGACTCTGCGCGGGGCGGTGGCCGGGATCGAGGAGGAGCTCAAGGAGCGCGTCGAGCACTTCCGCGGCCGCGGCCAGTTCGTCGAGGCCGAGCGGATCGAGGAGCGGACCCTCTATGACCTTGAGATGCTCCGGGAGTTCGGCTACTGCCCGGGGATCGAGAACTATTCCCGTTTCCTCAGCGGACGCCGGGCGGGCGACCCGCCGTACACCCTTCTCGATTACTTCCCCCCGGACTTCCTGACGATCATCGACGAGTCCCATGTCACGGTTCCCCAGGTGGGCGGCATGTACTACGGCGACCGGTCCCGCAAGCTGACCCTCATCGAGCACGGCTTCCGGCTCCCCTCGGCCCTCGACAACAGGCCCCTCAACTTCGAGGAATTCGAGGGCCGCGTGAGGGAGGTCCTCTACGTTTCTGCCACCCCGGGGCCCTACGAACTCAAGAAGTCGCCCGGCCGGGTCGTCGAGCAGGTCATCCGCCCCACGGGCCTCACGGACCCCGAAGTCGAGATCCGGCCGATCAGGGGACAGGTCGATGACCTCATGGGGGAAATCCGGGCCCGGGCCGGGAGAAGCGAGAGGACCCTGGTCACGACCCTCACCAAGAAGATGGCCGAGGACCTGTCGCGGCATTACCACGAGCTCGGCCTCAGGGTGCGTTATCTCCACTCCGAGATCGAGACCCTGGACCGGGTCAAGATCCTCCGCGACCTCAGGAAGGGCGCCTTCGACGCCCTGGTCGGGATCAACCTCCTTCGCGAGGGGCTGGACCTCCCGGAAGTCTCGCTCGTGGGGATCCTGGACGCGGACAAGGAAGGGTTCCTGAGGTCGGCGAGCGCCCTCATCCAGACCTTCGGCCGGGCGGCCCGCAACGTCAACGGGCGGGCCATCCTGTACGCAAACACGGTCACCGACTCCATGAGGGCGGCCATCGACGAGACCAACCGCCGGCGGTCCATCCAGGAAGAGTACAACCGGGCTCACGGGATCACGCCGCAGAGCATCATCAAGGACATCGACGAGGTCCTGACGAGCGTATACGAGCGCGACTACCTGGACTACACCAAAATCTCCGAGGAAAGAGACGTCTACCTTTCGCCCCGGAAGAGGAAGCAGAGGATGGACGAGCTCGAGAAGCTGATGCGCGAGGCGGCCAAGGCCCTGGAGTTCGAGAAGGCCGCCGGGTACCGCGACGAGTTGAACAAACTCAAGAAGCGCGAGCTCGAGTTCGGGTTGTAGAGCGAGGCGAGGTCTTCCCGCGAGCGCGGCCGGTCCTTGGAAGTTTAACCTTTTGTTGGCTTTGCGAGTTATAATACAAGAGAGGCAGAGTCAATAACATGCCGGATCAGCACACCCTGAAAGCCGGGGCTGCAAGACTCCCCGACAAGCCCGGGATTTACTTTTTCAAAAACGCGGCGGGTGAGGTCGTGTACATCGGCAAGGCCCGCTCCCTCAGGGACAGGGTCCGCTCGTATTTCCTGCCCAACCCGGACTACAAGGTCCGGAACATCCTCCGCGAAACGACCGACATCGATTACATCCTGACCGGTTCGGAGAAGGAAGCCGCCTTCCTCGAGAACAACTACATCCAGCAGCACCAGCCCAAGTTCAACCTCCGGCTCAAGGACGACAAGAGCTTCCCCTACCTCAAGCTGACGACGCGGGAGAAGTTCCCCGGCATCTACTTCAGCCGGCGCGTCGAAGCGGACGGCTCCCGCTACTTCGGGCCGTTCAGCCCGGCCCACCGGGCCCGGACATCCATCCACCTCGTCAACAAGTACTTCCGCGTGCGGGGCTGCGAAAAGGCGGTCTTCAGCAACCGGAAAAGGCCCTGCCTCGAATACGAGCTCGGGCTCTGCTCGGGCCCCTGCGTCGGGCTCGTCTCCGAGGCGGATTACCGGGTCGACGTCGAGAGCGCCGGCCTGTTCCTCGAGGGACGAACGAAGGAGCTGACCGCCGCGCTGAAAAAGCGGATGGACGAGGCGGCCGCCGCGCAGCATTTCGAGGAGGCTGCCCACTGGCGGGACATCCTGCGGACCGTCGAGGACATCCAGGAGAGGCCGCGGGCCATCTCGGTCGCGCTCGAGGACCAGGACGTCGTCGGCTATCACCGCTCGGGCGGAAGGGCCGCCGTCTACGTTTTCTTCATGAGGCGAGGCAAGATCAGGGATTCGGCGTCGGTCCTGATCGAACCCCCCGGAGAGGCCGGCCAGGGCTCCGACGCCGCGGTTCTGGGATGGTTCCTTCGGGACTTCTACGGCAGCCGGGCAAGGCCTCCTCGGCTGATCCTCCCCTTCGCGCCGGACGACCCGGCCGGACTGGAGACATCGCTCAACGCGGGTCCCACGACCGGGGCGAAACCCCTCCGGCGGGGTGGGGCCGCCCGGACCCGGGTCATCATTCCGCGGGCGGGGAAGACCCGCAAGCTGGTCGAGTTGGCCGGCCGGAACGCCGAGGCCCTGATCGCGAAAAGCGGGCTCTCCGCCGCGCCGGTCGAGGAGCTGGCTCGTATCCTGGGGCTGCCTTCCCCGCCCCGCAGGATAGAGGGCTTCGACATCTCCAACACGGGCGGAGAGGAGTCGGTCGGCTCCATGGTCGTCTTCACTGACGGGCACCCCGACAAAGACGAATACCGGCGCTTCAACATCCGGACGGTCGAGGGGCCAAACGACGTGGCCAGCCTCGAGGAAATCATCCGGCGGCGCTACGGCCGCCTCCTCGCGGAAGGCCGGACCCTGCCCGACCTGATCATGGTGGACGGCGGCAAGGGACAGCTCGGGGCGGCCGAGAAGGCCCTGGCGGGACTGGACGTCCCCGGCGTGCCCCTTGTCGCCATCGCCAAGCGCGAGGAAATCCTCTTCACGCCGGACAACCGCGAAGGCATTCGTCTCGAGCGCACCTCCCCCGCCTTGAAGGTCGTCCAGGCGCTTCGCGACGAGGCCCACCGCTTCGCCATCACGGCCCACCGCGCCCGGCGCGAGAAGCGGAGCTTCGCCTCCGAGCTGGACGGGATTCCCGGCCTCGGGCCGAAGAAAAAGGCGACTCTTCTGGCCCGCTACAAGAGCCTCGATGAAATCCGCGGGGCGACGGAGGAGGACCTGGCGGCGATGGTCGGCGCCAAGCCGGCCCGGGCCGTCCTCGACAGGCTGCGGCCCCGCTGACAGGCGGGCCGAGTTTCGGGGGGGGTCCCTAATAACGGCATCGGGTTTGCGCAAGGCTGGAAAAATCGGGGTTCCGTGGATTCGACCCCGTCTCGCATGAGCCGGCCCGGAGAGCTCCGCCGCGCGCCGCGCCGGAGAGCTCCCTAGACGATCAGGCGGACGAGCCAGCTCAGCGCAATCGCGACGCCGACGCTCAGGCCCACCGAAACCAAGGCCCACCTCTTCCCGATCTCCCGCCACAGGATCGCGCAGGTCGACAGGCAGGGGATGAAAAAGCTGACGAACACGGTGAACACGATGATCTGCTCCCGGCTGATGACCGTCAGCAGGCTGCGGTAATCGACGTTCAGGGCCTGGAGCATCATGATCAGCGAGAGTTCCTTGCGAAGAAAGCCGAAGACCAGGGTGATGCCGAGCTCGTGGGGCAACCCGAGGCCCTTGGCCACGAGAGGCGCGAGAATGTCGTTGATGAGGGCGTCGGCCCGAAAATAGCTCAGCAGGCTGAGGACGAAGCTGCCCCCGATGAGCAGGGGCCAGGCGAAGCGGATGAAGGCCAGCAGCTGAAGCCAGGTCCTTTGGGCCACGTGCTTGAGCGAGGGCGGTTTGAGCGAAGGGATCTCGAGGATGAGTCCGGGCGACGGCTCCCTGAGGAACAGGCTGATGAGCCAGCCCAGGAAGGCGATCAGGAAGATGTTGCCGACGTAAAACCCGAACGCCCAAAACGGGCCCAGGTAGAAGGCCACCAGGGCCAGGATGATCGTGGTCCTGGCCGAGCACGGGATGAACGGGATGAGCAGGGCCGTGAGGACCCTGTCCCGCCGGGATTCGAGCGTCCTGGTCGCGACGATGGCCGGGACGTTGCACCCGAAGCCGAGAATGAACGGCGAAACCGACTTCCCGTGGAGCCCGATCCGGTGCAGAAAGGCGTCCAGCAGGAACCCGGCCCTGGCCAGGTAGCCCAGGTCCTCGAGTGCGGACATCAGGAAGAGCAGCGGCACGAAATAGGGCAGCACGATTCCCACACCTCCGCCGATGCCCTGGAGCAGCCCTTCCGCCAAGTAGAACCCCAGGGAGGGCCCCCAGCGGGCCAGCAAGACGTCCTTGAGTCGGACAAAAGGCCCGAGGAGGAGGCTCTCGAGAGGCCCGCCGATCTTGAAGATGACCAGGAAGAAAGCGAAGAACACCCCCGCCAGGATCAGGTATCCGGCGACGGGATGCATGAGCACTGAGTCCAGCCGGGTGTCCCAGCTCGTCTGCTTGCCGTGAAGCAGCCGGCTCGATTCCTCGGCGATCTTCATGGCCAGATGATGGCGTTCCGCCGCGATCACCTCGTAGACCGGAGCGCCCCTCAGCTCCTCGAGCTCCTTCCGGACCCTGTCCAATCCGGCTTTCAGTCCCGGGTCCACCTCGCTCAGCATTTCCCCGCAAGGCATGCTTTCGGCCTCGAGCAGCTTGACGGCCGTGAAACGCGCGTTGGAGACAAGAGGAAATTCGGACGGGAGGAGGGCCGTCACCTCTCCGATCTTGGCCTCGACGTCGTCGGACCAGGCGACGGGGCGGGGTTTCTGCACCCGGTCGAGGACGCGGAAGACCTCGTCCAGGAGCTCCTTGACGCCGCGGCCGTGAAAGGCCACCGTCGGAACGACCGGCACTCCCAGCCGCGCGGCCAGGCCGGGAGCGTCGAGGATGATCCCCTTTCGTTCTGCCACGTCGACCATGTTGAGGGCGACCACCATGGGATATCCGAGCTCGTTGAGCTCGGTCGCCAGCTCCAGCCCCCGGGAAAGAATCGAGGCGTCGACGACATTGACGACGACGTCAGGCTTTTCTCCGAAAAGGTGCGAAAGAGCCACCCGTTCGGCGGGGTCGGAGGGGCAGAGAGAATAAGTCCCCGGCAGGTCGATGACGTCCAGCAGGCGGCCCTCGATATTGACCCGGCTGTGCGTATGCTTGATCGAGGTTCCCGGAAAATTCGAAGTCTCGGCCTTTGGCCCGGCGATGGAGTTGAAAAGGGTGCTCTTGCCGCAGTTCGGCTGACCGACGAGGACGACGACGGGGACTCTATTCCTCTCCATCGACCGTTTGGACAAGGACTTTGGCCGCCACGCCGCGGCCCAGGGCCGTCCGGCACCCGGATGTGGCATTCCAGAGGAGAAGGGGCCCGCGGAAAGGCGCCCGGGATTCGACCCGGACGACGTCGTCCTTGTGAAATCCCAGGCAGAAGAGACGCCGGCGGACGGCTTCGCCTCCCTCCACCCCCACGATCCGTAGAGGGCTGTTGGGCGGTGCTTCGATGAGGGTCATGGAGCCTTCAGGCATGGAATTATGTTTCCGATTCCCGGCGCGTCTCGCGTCCGGGGACTTAGATACTACAGAAACCCCGTCGTTTTATCAAGGGGTGCACCGCCGAGACGCCGCCCGGACCATGGCGGGCCGGTCTGCACAGCAGGCCCCGCTCGGGGTTCGCCGGGACGCCGGTCCCGTCCGGGAACCCCTGGCGTTTCAGCGCGCCGTTCGGAGCTTCTCGACCTCGGCGGTCGAATAGCCCAGGGACGCGAAGTCCATGACGCCGTGGGGCGAATGGCAGTCCCGGCAGGAATATCCCATTCGCTTGACGCCGTGATTGACCGAAATGAATGACGTGCCGGGCACCTTCATGGCCATCCACTCGCCGCTCCAGCGGAGCCCGAAAGCCTCGTAGGGCTTCATCCCGGCGGCCAAGGCCAGCTTCACGTCGCCGGTCCGGTTGTAGACCTCCCTGTCGGGCGCCAGGAGCAGCGGAAAATCCGCCATGCCCGGCTCTCCCTTGAGGAAGTCCATGCCGGGAGCCTGCCACATCTTCAACTTCTTGTCGAAAAGCATGATCTGGGCCAGGGCCCTGACGGGATAGATCATGCCACCGTCGGAGGCCTTCGACGATGTGGCGAAAGCCATCCAGCTTTGGGCCCCGCTCGCACCCTCCGTGTTGGGAACACGCCACATGACATCGGGATGGGCGCGCTCGATGGCCACCGTGGGAACCCAGAGGCCCGGAACGGCGGGAATTCCGTCGTACCTGGACAGGGCGCTGTACTTGCCCCGGCTGTCGTCCTTGACCGGTTGTCCCCAGTCCTCGCTGACCACACCGCTCGCGGCCGGAATGTGACAGGTCTGGCAGGCGATCTTCGCGGTGTGGCCGTTGAGATCGGCCGCCGCCTCGCCTTGATGAGGTCGGTAGCCGTGGCATCCGGCGCAGGCCACCGGCTGGCCGGGAAGGTCATTGGCCACCATGTCCGACTCCGCCAGTCCCTTGGCGATCTTATGGTTCCTGGTCACATGACAAGTCGTGCACGGCATGCCCGCCGCCGCATGGAGGTCGTTGCTCGGGGTGAACGGCGTGCCCCGCTTGTAGTCGAGGGAGAACGCGTGCTCGTGGCAGCGCAGGCAGGCCTCCGCCGTCGGCACCCTCGTGATCGACAGGGCCGCCCCGGCGGTCCGGTCCTGGCCCCAGCGTTTCCGCCCTTTGTCGTCGGTGGAAACCGTCTCCCGGAGGCTCATGTCATAGGTCCCGGCATGGCAGACCAGGCAGTCGATGGTGTCGGCCTCGGCCGCCGTCGCCTCCCGTCCTGCCGGAAGGGGCGGCCCGTCCAGGGCCGCGATATGGCACATGCCGCAGCCCGCCGATTCGGGAGTGAATTTCCCGGCCGTGGCCGCGGTCCAGTTGGCCAGCGCCGTCGTCCCGGCCAGGGCGCACTCCCTGTTCACCATCCCCCACCAGGACCCGTCGGGAAGTCCCTTGACGTTCCTGATTTTGGACGAGACATGCCAGTGCACGGAATGCGAGATCTCGTCGAGCGCCTTGTCGTGGCACACGGCGCAGGTCTGGGGCCCCTGGTAGCCGTTGTCACGGATCACGTCCGCGCCCGGATGCGTCCATCCGGGCTGGGCGGCGGGGCCTTGCCCGGGAAGGCCGTCGGCCGTCGCCCAGAAAGCCAGGAACAACGCCGCCCCCAGTCCCGATCCCAATAAGACAACGCGCTTTCTCATGTGACCTCCTGCGTTTCGTCGGGCGGGCGTCCGGCGCACAGGTCCTTCCCTCTTTGCCGGCCCAGGGGAAAAACCGACTCCCGGCCCTCTTTGATGCTGATATCTTTATGGTACCGGACAGAGAGAATCGCGTCAACTCGCAGCCCGGCGCGGAACGAGAAGAGCGTCTCGGCCCGCCCGCACCGACCCCCGGACGGATGGAAATGAGGGCAGGCATCCCCGGCTCCCCCCTCGAACCGGGCCGCCCCCGGGCCCGGCTCTCTCGGGCATTCCATGGCTTTGACGCCCGCCGTACCCGAGTTCGGAAGACAGGAACACCTGAGCGACCGCTCCCGTAATCCCGTATTCCGATTGACTTTAGGGGGCCTTTCTGCTACAAAATAACAAATGTATCAGTGGCTTTCTAAAAAGCTGTTCGGCTCCCCGACCGAGCGGACCCTGAAAAAGCTCAAGCCCCTCGTCGTCGCCGTCAACGCTCTCGAACCCTCCGTCAAGGCCCTCACCAACGACCAGCTCCGGGCCAAGACCGCCGAGTTCAGGGAGAAGCTGGCCCAGGGCGCCGCCGTCGAGGACATCCTCTTCGAAGCCTTCGCCGTCGTCCGGGAGGCCTCCGCCGCACCACCCAGATGCGCCACTTCGACGTCCAGCTCATCGGAGGCGCCGTCCTCCACCAGGGGATGATCGCCGAGATGAAGACCGGTGAAGGGAAGACTCTTGTCGCCACGCTTCCCGCCTACCTGAACGCCCTCGGCGGGAAGGGGGTCCACATCGTCACGGTCAACGACTACCTGGCCCGGCGCGACACGGAATGGATGGGAGCCGTCTACAGGTTCCTCGGCCTGACGGTGGGGACCATCCAGCACGACCTCGGCGACGCGGAACGCTACGCCGCCTACCGATGCGACATCACCTACGGGACCAACAACGAGTTCGGTTTCGACTACCTGCGGGACAACATGAAGTTCCGCTTCTCCGACCTCGTCCAGAGGGAGTTCAACTACGCCATCGTGGACGAGGTGGACAGCATCCTGATCGACGAGGCCCGGACCCCGCTCATCATCTCGGGTCCGACCCAGGAATCGACGGCCCTGTACTACAAGGTGGACACCCTGGTCCGCCGCCTGCACAAAGACAAACACTTCACGGTCGACGAGAAGACCCGGACCGTCTCCCTCATCGAGGGCGGCGTCTCGGAGGCGGAACGGATCCTGGGGGTGGCCAACCTCTATGACCTGGCCAACATGGACCTGGTTCACGCCATCAACACCGGGCTCAAGGCCCATCACCTGTTCAAACGGGACGTGGACTACATGGTCCAGGACGGCAAGGTGGTGATCGTCGACGAGTTCACGGGCCGTCTGATGCCCGGCCGCCGCTACAGCGACGGCCTCCATCAGGCCCTGGAAGCCAAGGAGCGGGTCCGCGTCGAGGAAGAGTACCAGACGCTGGCCTCGATCACCTTCCAGAACTATTTCCGCATGTACAAGAAGCTGGCCGGGATGACTGGCACGGCGGCCACGGAGGCCACCGAATTCCGGACCATCTACGGCCTCGACGTCGTCGAAATCCCGACCAACATGCCCCTCATCCGCTACGAACACCCCGACATGATTTTCCGGACCGGCCGGGAAAAATGGGACGCGGTCGCCCAGGAGATCATGGAGAACAACGCCAAGGGCCGGCCCTGCCTGGTCGGCACCATCTCGATCGAGAAATCCGAGCACTTGAGCACCCTGCTCCGCAAGAAGAACGTCCGCCACGTCGTGCTCAACGCGAAGTACCACGAGATGGAAGCCCAGATCATCGCCCAGGCCGGCCGGATCGGCGCCGTGACCATCGCCACGAACATGGCCGGCCGCGGCGTGGACATCCTTCTCGGCGGGAACCCGGAGCATCTGGCCCGGGAGCAGATCAAGAAGTCCGGGGCCGACCCGGGCAAGGCCACGCCCGAGCAGTGGGATAAGGTCATGGACGAGGTTTCCAAAATCACCCGGGTCGAACACGAGAACGTGGTCGGCCTGGGCGGCCTCCACGTCATCGGAACGGAACGTCACGAATCGCGCCGGATCGACAACCAGCTGCGGGGCCGGGCCGGCCGCCAGGGGGACCCCGGGTCGTCGCGTTTCTACCTGTCCCTCGAGGACGACCTCATGCGCATCTTCGGCAGCGAACGGATCTCGGGCCTGATGGCCCGGATCGGCATGGGCGAGGGCGTCCCGATCGAGCACCGGATGATCACCCGGGCCATCGAGCGGGCCCAGAAGCAGGTCGAGGGACAGAATTTTCTCATCCGCAAGCACTTGCTCGAATACGACGACGTCATGAACAAGCAGCGGGAGACGATCTACACCCAGCGCAAGGAGGTCCTTCAGGGCAAGGACATGCGCGAGTATTTCGTCAACCTCATCGCCACCCTGGTCGAGTGGATGCTCGACAGCTACGCCAACAAGGATGCGTCGCCTGAGGACTGGGACCGCGCGGCCCTCCGCCAGGCCGTCCACGCCCAGTTCGGGCTGGACACGGACACCCTCGGGATCGACTGGGACGCGGTCGTCCACCAGGACCTGAACGACCGGCTGGTCACCGCCCTCCGCGGGCTCTACGAGGAGAAGGAGAAGACGCTGGGACCCTTCATGAGAGAGTTCGAGCGCATGATCCTCATCCAGGTCATCGACGCCCAGTGGAAGGACCATCTCCTGGCCATGGACTACCTGAAAGAGGGCATCGGGCTCCGCGGCTACGGCCAGAGGGACCCGCTGGTCGAGTACAAGAAGGAGAGCTTCGACATGTTCCAGTCGATGCTCGATCGGATCGAGGAGGACGCGGTCCGCTATCTCTTCCTCATCCAGCCCGTCATCGAACAGCCCGTTCCCGAACGCCGGCAGGCGCCGGTGTATTACCAGCGGGCCCAGGGCCCGGGCGGTCAGAGGGCCAGGCAGGCCCGGTCCATGATCCCGGGCAAACGCAAGAAGCGCTGAGAGGGGGAGGCCATGCTCGACGAAAAAATCCGTGAGGCCCTGACCTTCGACGACGTCCTCATCCTCCCCGCCAAGTCGGACGTCGTGCCGGCCGAGGCGCGCGTCGTGACCCGCCTGAGCCGCCACATCCCGCTCAACATCCCGATCGTCAGCTCGGCCATGGACACGGTCACGACGTCCCGCATGGCCATCGCCCTGGCCCAGCAGGGCGGCCTCGGGGTCATCCACCGCAATCTCACGATCGAAAGCCAGGCCGAAGAGGTCGACAAGGTCAAGCGGCACGAGAGCGGCATGATCGTCGAGCCCATCACCCTCAGGCCTCAGGACAAGATCGGCAAGGCCCTCGAGGTCATGCGGCAGCACCGGATTTCGGGCCTCCCGATCACCGACGAAACCAACCGCCTCGTCGGCATTCTGACCAATCGGGACATCCGATTCGAGAGCCGGCTGAACCTGGCCATCGAGAAGGTCATGACCAAGGAGCTGGTGACAGTCCCGGTGGGGACATCTCTCGAAGACGCCGAGAAGGTCTTTCACCGGCACAAGATCGAGAAGCTCCTGGTGGTCGACGACGCCTTCCATCTCAAGGGCCTCATAACCTACAAGGACATCCTCAAGAAGATCCAGTATCCGGACGCCGCCAAGGACAGCCTGGGGCGGCTCAGGGTCGGGGCGGCGGTCGGCGTCGGCGCCGACAGGCTCGACCGGGCCCGGGCCCTCGTCGAGGCCAAGTGCGACGTCCTCATCATCGACAACGCCCACGGGCATTCCCAGCGGGTCCTGGAGACCGTGAAGCTGCTGCGCAAGGAGTTCCCGGAGCAGGAGATCATCGCCGGCAACATCGGGACTTCACGGGCGGCCGAGGAGCTCATCGGCCTCGATGTCGATGCCGTCAAAGTCGGCGTCGGTCCCGGTTCGATCTGCACCACCCGGGTCATCACTGGTGCCGGCATCCCGCAGGTCACGGCCATCGCCGACGTTTTCAAGGTGACCGCCAAAAAGGGCATTCCGCTCATCGCCGACGGGGGCATCAAGTACTCCGGCGACATCACCAAGGCCGTGGCGGCCGGCGCCGACTCGGTCATGATCGGAAACCTTCTGGCGGGGACGGAGGAGTCGCCCGGCGAGGTCGTCATGTACCAGGGGCGGGCCTACAAGATCTACCGCGGCATGGGCTCGATCTCAGTCATGAAGGAAGGCAAGAGCAGCGACCGCTACATGCAGGACGGCCTGACCGCGGCCAGCAAGCTCGTCCCCGAGGGGATCGAGGGCCGCGTCCCCTACAAGGGAAGCGCGACGGCCATCGTCCAGATGCTGGTCGGGGGCCTGAAGGCGGGCATGGGGTATGCCGGCTGCGGGACGATCGAGGACCTGAAGGCCGGGGCCGAGTTCATCAAGATCACCCCGGCCAGCCTCCGCGAAAGTCACGTCCACGACGTGGTCATCACCCAGGAGGCGCCGAACTACCACCTCGATTGAGGGCCCGCGGCGCAGCCGTATAGGACGGGTCGCGGAAACCACGAAAGGGGAGCGATGTCATGTCCGAATTTCTGATCAAGACCGTGATCGCCGTGCCCGCCCTGGGCCTGGCCCTGACCTCGTTCCTGACGATGATGGCCGTCATGGGCAAACCTCCCGACCAAAACCGCGACCTGGCCCGGCTCAGACGCATCCACAAGGTTACGGGGTGGCTCTTCATCGTCCTGGTGGCGCCGCTCACGGCGCTGGGCGCGGAGATCGTCGCCAGGAAGGGCGACGGCCTCCCGATGAGGGGCGTCCTCCACGTGGTCCTGGCCGTGACCCTCCTGGCCCTTCTTCTCCAGAAGGTCCTGGTCGTCCGGGTTTACCGGCAGTTCCTCAAGCAGGCCCAAGGCCTGGGCATCGCGGTCTTTTCCCTGACCCTGATCATCGTTCTGATCACGGCGGGGTTCTATCTCCTCCGGCTGGGCGCCGTTCAGTAGCCGCCCGGGGGCCGGCTAGGAGCGGATTTCGGCGATCGCATTGCCCTGTCCGAGGATTACGATCCGCGGCGTGAAAAACTCGAGCTCCGACTCCTCGAGCAGGGCGTAGGCGGCGATGATGAGAATATCGCCCGGCCCGGCCTTCCGGCCCGCGGCCCCGAACACGCCGACTTCCCCCGACCCCCGCCCCGCCTTGATGACGTAGGTGGAAAACCTCTTCCCGTTCGTCACGTTGTAGACATCGACTCTTTCGAACGGCAGGAGTCCCGCCGCGTTCATCAGTTCTTCGTCGAGGGACAGGCTGCCGACGTACTCCACGTCGACCCGGGTCACCGCGGCCCGGTGGATCTTGGCTCTCAGGAAACTCCTCTTCATGACGGTTCTCCTCGAATCGAGAGGCGGAGGTTGTCGATCAGCCGGGTCTTTCCGACATAAACGGCCGCGGCGACGAGGACCTCTCCCGACAGCCGGGACAGGGGCTCGAGGGTTCCGACGTCCACGGCTTCGACATAGTCGATGCGGGCCAGGGGCTCGGCCTCGATGACCCCCTTGGCGGCCGCTGTCAGGCGGCCGGCGTCCCTCTCCCCGGCTTCCATGAGTCTCCGGGCCTCGGCCAGGCTCTTGGGCAGCACCAGGGCCGCCCGACGCTCGGCCGCGGAGAGGTAGGTGTTCCTCGAGCTCATGGCCAGGCCGTCAGGCTCGCGGACGATGGGGCAGGCCGCGATCTCCACGTCCAGGTCGAGGTCCGCGGCCATCCGCCTCAGGATGATCAGCTGCTGGGCGTCCTTCCAGCCGAAGAAGGCCACGTCGGGGCCGACGATCTCGAAGAGCTTCAGGACGACCGTGCTGACGCCCCGGAAATGGCCGGGCCTGGAACGCCCGCAGAGCCTGTCCTGGAGGTCGGAGACCTCGACGTGCGTCTTGAAGCCCGGCGGGTACATCTCAGGAGCCGCGGGATGGAAGACGGCGTCGATGCCCGCTTTTTCGAGCAGCATCGAATCCCGCTCGAAATCCCTGGGGTAGGTCTGGAAATCCTCGCCCGGCCCGAACTGGGCGGGGTTGACGAAGATGCTGACAACCGTCATATCGCAGCGCCGGCGCGACTCGCGCACCAGGCTCAGGTGGCCCTCGTGAAGGTAGCCCATGGTCGGCGCCAGGCCAATGGTCAGCCCGGCACTGCGCCACTCCCCGGTCAGGACCTTCATTTCGGCGATGCGGGTCACGATCTTCAAAACGTCTTCCCCTTTTTCCCGGCGCCTCCGAGCCCGGTCCCCCGGGCCGCGGACGACTTGGGCCCTCTCCGGCCGCCCGCGTCCATTATGTCACCCCGGCCGCCCTTCCGTCCAGAGGCCGCCGGGCCGGCCTTGAGATGATAGGATGTGGCGTCGTCCGGGAATGTCCCGAGCCTGACCTCTTCGGCATAGCGTTCCACGGCCCGGCCGATGGTCCCGTGCAGGTCGGCGTAGACCTTGACGAATTTCGGCAGGTACCCGGACGAGTAGCCCATCATGTCATGGAAGACGAGGACCTGGCCGTCGCATCGCGGCCCCGCCCCGATCCCGATCGTGGGGATCCCGATCTTTTCGGTGACCGCTCCCGCGACCTCCAGGGGAACGGATTCCAGGACGACGGCAAAGGCGCCGGCGCGCTCCAGGTCGGCCGCCCCCTCGATGATCCGCCGGGCTTCTCCCGGTTCGACCCCGGTGACGCGGTAGCGGCCCATCGCATGGATGGACTGGGGAGTCAGCCCGACGTGGCCCATGACGGGGATCTCCGCGTCGACCATGGCTTCGACGAGCCTCAGTCTGGTCTTCGAGGCCCCTTCGATCTTGACCGCTTCGGCCCCGGCCTCCTTGAGAAACCGCGAGGCGTTGCGGATCGTTTCCTCGGGGCTCAGGTGGAACGAAAAGTAGGGCATGTCGGCCGCGACCAGGGCCCGCCTCACGCCCCTCGAGACGGCCCGGGTGTGATGGAGCATGTCCTCCATGGTCACGGGGAGCGTGTTCTCGTACCCCAGGACGACCATGCCCAGGGAGTCCCCCACCAGGATGATGTCCACGCCCCGCTCGTCCAGGATCCGGGCCGTGGGAAAATCGTAAGCCGTCAGGGCCACGATCCTCGGCCCGGTCGCTTTCCTGGCAATGAGAGAGGGAATGGTGACCTTGCCTTCGGGTTGATTCGTCATGTCGCATCCTTTCTCCCCACCCTGCCTCGAACGCGGGGTTGGGGTAAAGTCTCGTTTCAGGCCGGTTCGGGAGCCGGTCCCGGGGCCCCTGGGCCTCCGGGCCGACGGCCGGTCATTTTTTCGCGGCCTTCCCCCCGTAGCTCTGCGGCACGTAGTAGAGGGAGCTCTTTTTCATCTCCTTGATCTGGTCGATGAGGTCCAGGGTGTCCTCCTCGCGCCCGAAGTCCAAATCGTCGGCCTTCACGACCAGAAGCGGCGCGGCCTGGTAGTTGAAAAAGAAATAGTCAAAGGCCTCGACGATGTCCTCCAGGTACTTCTCGGAAACGTTCTTGTCCGTGGCGTCGCCTTCCTTCTGGATCCGGCGGGTCAGGGTCCCGAGCGAGATCTGAAGGTAGATGACGAGGTCCGGCTTGGGCACCCGCTCGGAGAGGATGCCGTAAATCTTGTCGTAGACCAGGAGCTCGTCGTCCGAGAGCGTCTGGTAGGCGTAGATCTTGTCTTTTTCGAACAGGTAGTCGCAGATGATGCGGTCGACGAAGAGGTCTCTTTGGAGAAGCCGCACCTGCTGGTTGTAGCGGTTGGCCAGGAACACGAGCTGGGCCAGGAAGGCCGCGCCCTCTTTCTCGTTGTAGAAATCCTTGAGGTACGGGTTCCCGACGAGGTCGAAGACGACCTTGCCGCCGATCCGCTGGGCCAGGATGTTGGCCAGCTGGGTCTTCCTGGAGCGGAAAACCCCCTCCACGGCGATGTGCTTGAAGGGGATATCCAGCGCGCTTTTCATACCCATGTGCAGAGCGTATTAGTTTATAGCCGATGCGCCCCGCCAAGTCAATGAAAAATCTCCCCTAGGGGTTGGGCCTCTCGACCGGGACCACTATCCAGGCCACCAGGTAAAAAATGACCATGGGCAGGATTCCCGTAAGGATATCCAGGGCCACGAAGATCAGGCGGACGAGCGAGACGTCGACGTCGAAATACTCGGCCAGCCCCCCGCAGACCCCGCCCAGCATTTTCTGGCTGGGCGATCGGTACAGTCTCTTGGACATGGCATGTCTCCTTTCGTTCGAGGCTTCTCCCCTGCACCTTATTATACGGGATTCCGGGCTGTTTGGCCGCCCCGGCAGGCTCCAGAATCGCGATTTGCCAGCCGGCCCGTTTTCCCTTGACTCGGCGCCCGGGCCCGGCTACCATGAAACTGTATTTTATCCCCCGCTGGAGGCACTCATCATGAACGGATGGACGGGTCATTTTCTGCGGGTGAACCTGTCGACGCAGACATACAAAAAGGAGAGCTTCTCCGAGGAGTTCGCGCGCAAGTGGGTCGGGGGCCGGGGCTTCGCCGCCAAGATCCTCTACGACGAGCTCGAGCCGGGCATCGACCCGCTGGGCCCGGAGAACAAGCTCATCGTGGCCCTCGGGCCCATCGCCGGCATCCCTGCCCCCAACACCGGGAAAACCGTTGTCGCGGCCAAGTCGCCGATAACCGGCGGCTACGGGGACGGGAACCTCGGGAGCCGGGTCACCGAGCACCTCCGCAAGTCGGGCTACGACGCGCTCATCGTCGAGGGCCGGGCCGAGCGGCCGACCATGCTCTACGTCGAGGACGACAAAGTCGAATTCCTCCCGGCGTCGGAGGTCTGGGGCAAGGGGACGTACGAAACCAACGCCTGGATCTACGCCAAGTACGGGAAAGGCGTGGGGGTTCTCAACATCGGTCAGGCCGGCGAGAACCTCGTCCGCTACGCCGTCGTGCGCAGCCTGGAGGGTCGGGCCGGGGGCCGGCCGGGGATGGGCGCCGTCATGGGCTCCAAGCTCCTCAAGGCCATCGTCGTCAAGGGCTCCCGACCCATCCCCCAGGCCGATCCCCCGGCCATGAAGAAGATGGGGACCGAAGACCTTCGTCACGTCCACGAGATCGACAAGGAATCCGGCTGGTCCGTCCAGAGCACCACCGGCGTCCTGGCCTGGTGCAACGAAGTCGCCGCCCTGCCCGTGCGGAATTTCCGCAAGACCCACCATCCCGAGGCCTGGAAGGTGGACGGCGAGAGGCTGAACGACGCCCGGATCGCCACCTACGGCTGCCCGAACTGCACCATGCGGTGCGGGATCACGATCCACGACACGGCCGGACGCGAATCCGAACTGGACTACGAGAATATCGGCCTCCTGGGGCCGAACCTGGAGATCTTCGACCTGCCCCGGGTGGGCGACCTGAACTACATGTGCGACGACTATGGCATCGACACGATGTCGGGAGGCTGCGTCCTCAGCTTCTACGCCGATGCGATCGACCACGGCGCGGTCCAGGGCGACCTGAAGTTCGGCGACGCCGACAAGTTCAAGGAGGTCCTGAGGAAGATCGCACTCCGGGAGGGGGACGTCGGCAGGCTACTGGGCGAGGGCAGCCTGCGGGCTTCGCGGGCCATCGGCAAGGGCTCGGAAGCTTACGCCATGCAGGTCAAGGGCCTCGAGGTGGCGGCCTACAACTGCAAGTTCATCCCCGGAATGGCCCTGGCTTTCGGTGTCAGCCCGATCGGCGCCCACCACAAGGAATCCTGGGTGATAACCTTCGAGCTCAAACAGACCTCCCGCGAGTCCTACGGCGCCGAGAAGGCCCACAAGGTCATCGAGCTCCAGAGAATCCGGGGCGGCCTCTTCGAGTATCTCGTATCCTGCCGCTTCCCCTGGATCGAGCTGGGCTGGAGCCTGGAGAACTACCCGAAGTATTTCAACGCCGTCACGGGCCTCGACTGGACGCTGGATGATTTCTGGACGGTCTCCGACCGGATCTACTCCCTGATCAAGCTGTTCTGGCTGCGCGAATTCCCCGGAACGGACCGCAGGCTCGACTACCCGCCGGCCGTCTGGTTCGACCCGGCCAACGCCGACACCGAAGGCCCGATCGCGGGCCAGGTGCTCGAGTACGAGAAGTATGACGGGCTCCTCCAGCACTACTATGACATCCGGGGCTACGACCGGCGCGGCATTCCGACCAGGGCCACCCTGGACCGGCTCGGGCTCGCGACCGAGGCCGCGGCCGCGGAGAAGCGCGGCAAGCTGACCTGACATGAAAGTCGTGGTCAAGCTGATCGGGCCGTTCATCCGGGCCCTGGGATTCAGCGAAAAGGAGATGGATGTGCCTCCGGGCACGACGGCCGAGACCCTGGTGCGGCTGGTCGACCTCCCGGCGTCCAGGCCCAGGATCATCACCCGCAACGGACGGGCGATTGCGCCCGGGGAGGCGATCGAGGCCGGCGACCGGGTCGTCATCTCTCCCATCTATTCGGGCGGCTGACGCGGCCTCCCGCCCTTTCGCCGCGGGGGAGGGAGGGCGGCAGGATAATCCCTGCGGGGCCGGTATGAGATTGGGGGGTCAGACATGATTTTCAGAATCCTGATCGACGGCGACTGGCGGGAAGCGGCCGGGACGCGGGAAACCTTCAAGGCCGTCAACCCGGCCACTCTGGAGCCGCTGCCCGGAGAGTACCCGGTTTCCGGACGGTCCGACATCGAAGCCGCCCTCGAAGCGGCCTTGCCCGCCGTGGACCGGCTCAGGACCGCGGGCCCGGACACGGTCGCGGCGTTCCTGGAAGCCTTCGCCGCGGCCGCCGAAGCCCGCCGGGATGACCTGTTCGAAACCGCCCGTCTCGAGACGGCCCTGCCCGTGGAGCCGAGGCTAAGATCGGTCGAGTTCCCGCGCCTGGCCGACCAGGTCCGGCAGGCCGCCGAGGCCTGCCGCGACCGGTCCTGGTGCCGGGCCGTCATCGATTCCGCCCGAAACATCCGTTCGAGGCTCGGCCCTCTCGGCGGACCCGTCGTCGTCTTCAGCCCGAACAATTTCCCCTTCGCCTTCAACGCGGTCGGCGGGGGGGACTGGGCCACTGCCCTGGCGGCCGGAAATCCCGTCATCTCAAAGGCCAATCCCGCCCATCCGGGCACGACCCGGATACTCGCGGAGGCCGCCCGGGACGCCGCCCACCGGACGGGACTGCCCCGGGGCGCTGTCCAGCTGCTCTACCACTTCGAACCCGGCGACGGCCTGGGCCTGGTCGCCCACCCCGCAGTAGGCGCCTCGGCCTTCACGGGGAGCCGTCCTGCGGGGTTGAGGCTCAAGGAGGCGGCCGACAGGGCCGGCAAGCCCATCTACCTCGAAATGGCGAGCGTCAATCCCGTTTTTCTCCTTCCCGAAGGACTGAAGGAGCGGCCGTCCGGCATCGCGGCCGAGCTCTTCGCCTCCTGCCTGCTCGGAGCCGGCCAGTTCTGCACCAAACCTGGCCTGGTCGTGCTGATCGAAAGCGCGTCCGGCCGGGAGTTTCTGGCCGCGGTCAAGGCGGCCTTCGAAAAAGCCGAGCCCGGTTATCTTCTGACCCCAGGAATCCTGGACGGCCTGGAGGCGGCCAGCCGCCGCCTCCGGGATTTCAAGGCCGAGCTCCTGACGGGGGGCCGCCGGCTCCCCGGTCCCGGCCTCAGGTTCACGCCCACACTGTTCCGGGTTTCCGGGTCCGCGTTCCTCATGAACCCGGCGGCCTTCCAGGCGGAGTCCTTCGGATCCCTGTCGCTCGTCGTCGCCGCCCGGGATCCGCTCGAGATGCTGGACATCGCGGCCATGCTGGAAGGACAGCTCACCGCGACCGTCTACAGCCACAGCGCGGGGGAAGACGATCGGCTCTATGACTCTCTCGAGCCGATCCTGCGACGGAAGGCGGGGCGACTGCTCAACGACCGGATGCCCACCGGGGTGACGGTCTCCCCGGCCATGAATCACGGCGGCCCCTTTCCCGCCGCGGGCCATCCGGGGTTCACATCGGTCGGCATCCCGGCCGCCATGCCGAGGTTCGCGGCGCTTCAATGCTACGACAACGTCCGCCCGGGCCGCCTGCCCGCCGAATTGCGGGACCGGAATCCCACCGGGAAAATGTGGCGCTTCATCGACGGAGCATGGACGCAACGAAGCCTCTGATTTCAGGGGATGCGCCGGATCGGCTCGCCCGGAGGGCAATAACGCCGTTTGGGAGATGGGACCGGTGTGTAACGGAATGCGAGCTTTCGCCTCCTCGAATGCCGGGAAAGGCGGCGTTCCGTAGACCCGGCACCGTTTTTGGAGTCCCGGCGTTTTTACGAATGATCAGGCGGCGGTGCTTTTCTCCGTGAACATGGTTCGAAGCGGCCGGAGACGCCCGAAAACGATCAGGGAGTCGCCGACCTGGACGATTTCCTGCCCTTTCGGCAGCGCAAGCCAGTCGTCGTCGCGCTCGACGCCCAGGACGCGGAAGTGCGCCCGCTCCGCGATCTGCGAAATCGGCTTCCCCGAGAACCTGGAATCCGGCGAGATATGGACGCGCAGCACGCCATAGCCCTCGGCCAGGTGGGTCAGGTCTTCGCAGAAGACGTCCTCGACTTTCGGGGCGCGCCCGAACTTCTTCACGATGTAGCGCTCCCACCGCGCGCCAAGCCCCGAGTACTTGCCGACCAGCCAGAGCACCACTCCCCCGACGGCGAGAAGGGCGAAGTTCAGCCCGACGAAGATCCCCCTGCTCGTCACGAAGGCCGATGTCGCGGTGACCATGACGGTGATGATCCCGGCGTTGCCGAGGATCATGAGCCAGATGATGATCTTGCGCCGGGCCGGTTGCCGGACGACCATCTCCGACTCCCGGGTCGTGAACCCGGCCCGGGTAAAAGCGGAGAGCGCCTGGAACCGGGCCCTCTGCAGGTCCATCCCGGTCAGGACCAGCAGGATCGCGGCCGTGCGAACGATCAAAAAGGAAAGGAAAACGATCAGGATAACGGGCAGTATCAGGTACAGACTGATCATTCCGGATGCCTTTATCCACCCCCGGCGGGCTTCGGTGGCCCTGAATTTATGATAGACGGGCACCGCAACGGTGTCAACAAGGGCGGCACCCGAGTTATAGCTGCCGGCACCGACGTTCCCGCCGGGCACCGGCCGGAGGTTTCACCGGCTCCGAACCCGGCCGCCGCCATTCTTGACCAGCAGTTCGACGGCCAGGTTGGCCTGCATGTTGGCCACGATAGCCACCCGGGGGGCCATGGGACTCACGCCCTTCGGCGTCTCGCTCTCCTCGTCGCCACAGATATAGAGGCTGCCTAACCTGCGAACGTGAAGCTTGCGATTCGCCCCGAACCCGGCCAGGCCCGAGGCGGCCACGATGGGCCGGTTCGGGAACGCCGCGAGCCAGGCTTCGATAAGCATTTCCTTGGCCGAAGCCCGGTCCAGGGCCTCGACGAGGACGTCGACGTCCGCGAAGATCCGGGCCGTGTTCCGGCGGTTCAGGCGGATTTCGTGCATTTCGTAGGCCGCAAAGGGATTGACCCTTTGCAGATTATCCAGCAGCGCCTTGGTCTTGGCCATGCCGACCTGGTCCACGAAGAACTGCTGGCGGTTGAGGTTGGCCGGCTCAACCCTGTCGAAGTCGGCGACGACCAGGCGGCCGATTCCGGCCCGGGCCAGGGATATCGCGGCATTCGAGCCGAGCCCGCCCGCACCGGCGATGCCGACCGCGCTTTCCCGGAGCCGGGCCAGGACATGGGAATCGCGATGGGAAAAGAAGGCCTCCCGGAACGAGGGCATCAGGCCTTTCCGGCTGCCGGCCGGCCCCGCCGGATCCTCAGCACGATCTCCCCGGGCTCGGGGGCCACGCCGTCCAACGCCGTGACCATGCCCGCCACCGTCTTCTCGATGAACTCCTTGACGAAGGCGTTCAGCGGAACGGCCCGCCCGTCGATTTCGAGTTCGATTTCCGCCATGCTCTCCTCCTCTTGGGACAGGATGAAATCGCAGAGGTCAGCGGCCTGACCGGGGGCGAAGACGGGCACGCCGACCTCGGGCGCCCCGGGCCGCTCCGACACCACGGCCAGGAGTTCGGACCGCGGAGTCAGCGGAATTCCCGGCCGGTTGGGGGACAGGACCTCGATCTTTTTCAGGCCCGGTTCCTGCTTGCCGCCCTCGACGAGGATAACGTCGGCCTCGGGAAACGCCGCCCTGGCCAGGTCCCGAAGCCCCGAGGCCGGCGCTTTCCGAAGCACCGCCCATTCGCCGGGGGAAATCAGGGCCACTCCGTCGGCGCCGGCCCTGGAGTATTCCCATGTGTCCTTGTCCTCCAGGTCCAGGGAAAACCCGTGCGGACAATGCTTGAGGGCGCAAGTCTGGAGTCCCCGGCGCTTGAACTCGCGGATGAGCCGGGTCAGCAGGAACGTTTTCCCGGTGTTGGAATGTCCGACGGCGGCGACGATTCTCACGCCTCCCCTTTGCTGCGAGGGTTGCCGGCCCCTCGAATCCCGGGTCCGGGAGCCGGGCGGCCCTCGGGGGGCCGGCCGGCATCCGCCTCGCGAACGATATATAGCACACGGTCCCGGCCAAGTCAAAAAGCGGGGGTCGGTGTCCGCTCCGGGGCCGAGGCGGCTCCTCTCGCCGCTACGCCGGTTTGATTTATCCCGGCATTTCGATATAATCCGCTTTCTATGACGGTCGTCCGCAGATTCGGGAGAAGAGGATTGTCATGAACATTTGGGTGACCAAGTCCCCGCAGCAGATCGACGACGCTTCCGAGCACACGCAGCTCAAAAAGAACCTGAGCGCCATGGACCTGGCGGCCCTCGGCATCGGGTCCGTGGTCGGCACCGGCATCTTCGTGGCCACGGGCCAGGGCGCCCAGCTGGCCGGCCCGGGAATTCTCCTGTCCTTCATCATCGCCGCCATCACGTGCGGCTTCTGCGCCCTGACGTACTCAGAGCTGGCCTGCATGTTCCCGGTCGCGGGCAGCACCTACTCGTATTCCTATGTGGCGTTCGGCGAGGTCATCGCCTGGATCATCGGCTGGGACCTGATGCTCGAGTATCTCGTGGCGGCCAGCGCCGTCGCCTCGGGATGGTCCACGACCTTTATCGGCCTCATCGAGAGCGCGGGCGTGAAACTGCCTCACGCTCTCGTCACGACCCCGCTCCGGGGCGGCGTCGTCGACCTTCCGGCCATCCTGATCACGCTTCTCATCACCTGGATCCTGTTCGTCGGCATCAAGGAAAGCGCCCGGATCAACAACATCATCGTCGGGATCAAGATCGTCGTCATCCTGCTGTTCATCTTCCTCGGCGTGCGACACATCAGCCTGGCCAACCTGCAGCCGATCATGCCCTTCGGGTGGAAGGGGATCATGGCCGGCGCCGCCATCATCTTTTTCGCCTATATCGGGTTCGACGCCGTGTCCACCGCGGCCGAGGAAACCAAGAATCCCAAGCGGGACGTGCCCCTGGGCCTGATGCTCTGCCTGGGCGTGGTCATCGTGCTGTACGTCGCCGTCGCTTTCGTCCTGACCGGCATGGTCCCCTTCAAGGCCATCGACGTGGGCAACGCGCTGCCGGCCGCCCTGGGCCGGGTCGGCATCCAGTGGGGCGGGGCCCTGGTCGCGACCGGGGCCATCATCGGCATGGTCTCGACGCTGCTGGTGACTCTCTACGGGCAGATCCGGATCTTCATGGTCATGTCCCGCGACGGGCTCCTGCCAAGGGCCTTTTCCCGGGTCCACCCGAAACACCGGACGCCCCACACGTGCACCTGGATCACGGGCGTGGCCACGGCGGCCATCGCCGGACTGTTCCCGCTGCCGATGATCATCGACCTGTGCAACATCGGCACGCTGTTCGCCTTCATCCTGGTTTCGATCGGGGTCATCGTGCTGCGCAAGACCCAGCCCCAGGTCGAGAGGCGGTTCCGGACGCCGGGAGTACCCTTCACCCCCCTCGTCACCGTTGCCTTCTGCTTCTATCTGATGTACAGCCTGCCTAAAATCACCTGGATCCGGTTCGGGGTCTGGCTGCTGGCCGGCCTGGTGATCTATTTCGTCTACAGCGTCAAGCACAGCAAACTCCAGCCGCCCGAGCCGCTCGAAGCCGCGGCCGGGGCCGGCCAAGTCGAACAAGACTAGCCTGACTGGGCGCTCGGCTGGAAGCCTTACGAAAAGCCGGCAAGAACGATCCCGGGTCCAGAAACCGCTCATTCCAAGGGAAGCCGGAGAGCGCCGGCTTTCCGTACGAGTCGGATCCGCATCGCCTTCGTTTCTCGCCTGGATATTTACAGGCGCCTACGATTTTGCTAGGATATCTTGCGTCTCCGAGTCCGAGGCGCTAAAGCCGCCCGCGGGCCACGCCCTCGGACCGAAAGGGAAAAACCGGAAACGGTCTTTCCTTCCGTCCAGAAAAGGAGAACGTCATGTTGCGCGCCCTTTCTCACCCCTTCAAGCTCGTGACACTGTCGATCCTCGGCTGGGCCCTCGTCGTAGCGCCCCCGGCCCTGTCCGCGCAGGAGCACGTCAAGGCCAAAGACAAGTCCCGGACGGTCGAGAAGGCCAAGACGGAAAGGGATCAGGAAAAGCCGGTCCGGATCACCGAGGAAATCAGGGTCATCGGTAAAGTCCCCGAAGACATCCCGCTGGCCACGGTGTCCACCGTGACGTACGCCGAGATCCGGCAGATCAAGCCCCGGGACCTTTCCGACATCCTCAAGTTCGTGCCCGGGGCCCTGGTCACCTTCGGCGACAAGGACACGTTCACCCTGAAACTCCGGGGCCTCGACGCCAAGCGGATCGCCCTGCTGGTCGACGGCATCCCGGTCTATGAGCCCTATTTCAGCACCTTCGACCTCAAGACCATCTCCGCCGGAGGGATCGAAACCGTCCAGGTGACCAAGGGGCCGTCCTCCGTTCTCTACGGGCCCAACACGCTCGGGGGAATCGTCAACGTCATCACCCGCCGGCCGGGCCAGAACCCCTACCTCTCCCTGGCCGGAAGCTACGGGGACACGGGCACGAGGGAGGTCGGTTTCGACACGTCCTTCAGGCTCGACAGGTTCGCTTTCGCCGCCGACGCCCTGTACCAGGACTCGAACGGGTTCTATTTCCCGTCGCCGGAGGGCGGGCGGACGCTGCGGTCCAACAGCGATTACAGCCGTTTGAACCTCAACGGCAAGGCCTACTACTCGCCGTCGGACGGCACCGAGATCATGGTCGAGGCCGGCCTCTACCAGTCCGACTACGGCATGCCGGCGGCCCTCTTCACCCAGCGGGCCCGGTACTGGCGGTTTCCCAAGTGGGACCGCACGACCCTGAACGCCGGCGGCTTCACCTCGCTCGGAGGCGACGCCGTCCTGCGCTTCCGAACCTATTGGGTAAATTACGTAAATACGCTTGACTGGTACTCCGACCCGGCCATGACCACTCTCCAGTCCGAGAGCACCTACGACAACTCGGTTTACGGCGGGTTCGCCCTGGCCGAGGTGCCGGCCGGAAACGCCAACACGCTCAAGGCCAGCCTTCTCTTCCAGCGCGATATCGCCCGGATTCAGGACGACGTCGGCCTGCCCTGGGACGAGTTCAGCCAGGGAACGCTGTCGGGAGGGGTCGAGGACGAGTTGAGGATCGCCGAGAAATGGGCGGTCATCGGCGGACTCAGCCTGGACGTCATCCACAAGTTCGAGGGCGGGCGGAACAACACCTCGCTGAACCCTCTCATCGGGCTGAAGTACACGCCCGGCCCGGGCCTGGATTTCCACGCCTCATTCGCCAGAAAATCCAGGTTTCCCTCGATGCGTTCCCTCTATTCGCTCTCGTCGGGAAATCGGGACCTGCTGAGCGAATCCGGAACCAGTCTGGAGTTCAGCGCCGCGTATGCCGGGGACGTGTTCCTCACCGGCACGGTTTTCTTCAACAACTTCAGGAACTTCATAGACACGGTCCAGCTGCCGGACGGAACGCGGCGGTATTTCAACGTCGGCCGGGCCCACATCTACGGGTTCGAACTTCAGGCCCAGAAATCGTTGCCCTGGCTTTCGTCCACGGTCAACTACACCTTCCTGGAGCTCCGGAACGTCACCGACGAAAGGCCGCTCGACGCCCAGCCCAGGCACAACCTGAATTTCGAGGCCTCGCTGTTTCCCCTCCAGAGGCTCCGCGTCGGTCTTTACGGCCTGCTGGGGTCCACCTCGTGGTGGTACAACTTCGGCACCTCGGAACTGCTGAGTATCCCGGCCTACTTCAACCTGGACGCCGTCCTGTCCTGGCGGGTGAGACCGGGGTACGAAGCCTTCCTCAAGCTGGGCAACGTCTTCAACCACTACTTCTACACCGAACCCGGCTTCCCCTGGCGGGGCCGCTTCCTGGAGTTCGGGGTCAGGCTGGACGTCCTGAGATAGGCCGGGAATTCCCTAGAGACCCAGGTCGGCGTCGATACCCTGCATGGCCGCGATGGCGATCGAGATGAACTCGTCGAGGTCGAGGCCGAGATGGACGCACTGCTCGATCTCCTCGCGCCGGGCGCCTCGGGCGAAGCTCTTTTCCTTGTAGCGCCGTTTGACGAACTCCAGGTCGATGGCCTTGATCTTCTTGGCGGGGTGCATCAGGGTCGCGGCAATGATCAGTCCCGTCAGGGGGTCGATCGAGAAGATGGCCCAGTCCATCGGCGTCTCGCAGGGGACCTTGCCGGCATGGGCCTGGACGGCATGGATGACCGGCTCTTCGATGCCCTTCTGCCGCAGAATCCGGACCGTTTCGGTGGTGTGGAGCTCGGGGCTCTTTTCGGTGGTTTCGTAGTCGAGATCGTGAAGGATGCCGGCCAGGCCCCACGTCTCCGGGTCATGCCCCAGCCGGACGGCCAAGGCCCTCATGCAGGCTTCCACGGCCAAGCAGTGCTTGATGAGGTTCTTGTTCTTGAGATGCTGCTTCAGCAGCTCGAGGGCTTCGCTTCGTGTCATGGCCTTTCTCCTTTCGAAGACCAGATTCTAGGTCTTTCCCGGCGGCTTTTCAACCGTAAAGAGGAGGCCGGCCTCCCGGCTCAGCACGCGGTCGAAGGCCCTGACGATGACCCGATAGGAGCCCGGCTTGCCGGGGCGCCAGGTCCAGGAATTCTTCGCCGAGGGGCCGCGCATGAGCGTCCGAGCCCCGTTTTCCTCGAGGTAGAATTCGTAGACAGGCCCGTCGAAGCCCGCCGCCGAGGCCTTGAACTCGACCGGCCTTCCCGGGGATTTCAGGGAGGCGGGGACCGCGCCGACCGTCAAGACCGCGTCCCGACTCAGGATGACGAGCCGGCTTGCATCGGGCGATGGTCCGGCCTCCAGCAGGAGCAGCCGGGGCGGGACCCAGACCGGTCCGGCCAGCAGGTCGGCCCCGGCCCGGTACTCCCCCGTCCGATGCCCTTCGATGAGGTCGTAGGCGGCCAGCTCGGGTGAGGCTCCGGACAGGAACACGCACTGGCCGGCGAGGACCGGCTCGTAAACGACTCTCGAGGGAACGGTTCTCCACCAGAGGATTTCGCCGTTCCCGCGGGAAAGGCAGTAAACGACGCTGGTCGACACCGCGAAAACCACCCGGTCCGCCAGGGCCCGGGGGGCATGGAGCGGCTCTCCGTCCAGCTTGAAGGCCCAACGCTTTTTCCCGGTGGCTTCATCGAGACTGTAGTAGAAGCCCTCGGAGGTCCCGAAATAGACTCTCCCTCCGGCCACGGCCGGCTCGGCCGCGACGGCGCCTTGGGCGGCGAAGGTCCAGGCTTGATTCCCGTTCCGGTCGAGAGCCAGGACATGCCCGTCCTCTCCCCCGAAAAACGCCCGGCCGCCCGAGAAAACAGGACCGGATCTGAGAGGCGTGCCGGCCCGGAATTCCCAGGCCGTTCGGCTCCCGGCTTCGGGCGCGACGGCCAGAGCCCGGCCGTCCGCGGTCCCGAAGTACAATGTTCCCAGGTATTCGCGGACCCGGGTCGAGGGCGGCGCGGGCAGCGGAATCTCGGCGGTGAGCCGTCCGGCAAGATCGAGAATATGGAGGACGTTCCGATCGTCGCGGACATAGACGTGATTCTCTCCCACCTCGGGGGGCGCCGGCACGGCGGCCCCGGTCTCAAAAGTCCACACGACCCGGACCGCGGAAACGCTCAGGGCGATGACGGCTCCACGGGGAGTCGAAAGGTAGGCCGTATCCCCCCGAAGCCTGGCCGGAGGGTTGACGGGCCCGGGGATATCCAGGGAACCCCACTCGACCAGCGGGAAACTGATGAAAGATGGGCCGGGAACGATTTTCGGGCCCGAGATCCGGCACGACAAGGCGGCGCCCAAAGTCAGCGCCAAAGCCGGAATCCAACGGTGTTTCGTCATCGGTTCGAAGCCTCACTATAGCACTTTCCGGCTTTCGGCCGAAGGAACTTGCCTTCCGGCGTCCCTCTGCCGATCATCCGTCCGCGTCCGGATCAGGGAAACGGGTCGTCAGGATCCGGAGCCGGCGGGGCCCGGGCCGCGACGCCGGAACCCCGCTTCCGGCCGCGTCACGGGATATGGTATGATGCGGGGGCGGGATGTCCTCATGGTCAACTACATTCTTCTCTACAGGATACGGAAGGCCGTCAAGAAAATCATCAAGGACAAGATCGCCGACGACGAGATCGCCACCACGCCCAAGTCGTGCATCGGCTGCCTGGCCGACGACATCAGCTGGGAAATCTATTACCTGCTGAAGGAAAAGGACGAAGGACCGGAAGACTAGCCGGCCCGGCCGTCACCGTCCTTTCTAATCCTGTCCTTCAAAGCCTCCCACCAGTCGATTCGTTTCCTGATTTCCTTCTCGAAACCGAGGGGCCCGGGCTCGTAGTACCTGCGGCCCTTCAACTTGTCCGGGAGCGTTTCCATGTCCGTCGTCGACCCGGTGAAATCGTGGGCATACTGGTAGCCCTTCCCGTATCCGAGCTCCTTCATGAGGGGCGTAACCGGGTTCCTGATGTGCAGCGGAACGGGTTCGTGGGGGCTCCGTTCCACGTCCGAGGTAACCGCCCCGAAGGCGGCGTAAACGCTGTTGCTCTTGGGCGCCGCGGCCAGGTAGACGACGGCTTCGGCCAGTGCCAGCTCGCCCTCGGGGGTGCCCAGGAAATCGTAAGCCTCTTTGGCGTGAAGGGCTAAGGAGAGAGCCTGGGGGTCGGCCAGCCCGACGTCCTCGGAGGCGAAACGGACCATGCGCCGCGCGATGTACAGGGGGTCCTCGCCCGAGGCCAGCATCCGGGCCAGCCAGTAGAGAGAGGCGTCGACATCGCTGTTCCTGAGGCTCTTGTGGAGGGCGGAGATCAGGTTGAAGTGCTCCTCGCCGGACTTGTCGTAGAGCAGGGTCCGCTTCTGCAGGGCCTCCTGGACGTCGTCGAGAGAGATCGATTTTCCCCGGGCCAGGTTGGCGGCGATCTCGAGGGTGTTCAGGGCCCGGCGCGCGTCGCCGTTGGCGAAGTCGATGAGCAGGTCGAGCGCCCCGGTCTCGATCCCGAGTTTCGTCCCGCCCAGGCCTTGCGTTTCGTCTCCCAGGGCGTCCCTGACGATCCGGCCCAGCGCCTCGCGGTCCAGGGCCTTCAATACCAGGACGCGCGTCCGGGACAGGAGGGGCGCGATCACTTCGAAGGAAGGGTTTTCGGTCGTCGAGCCGAAGAGAATGATATCGCCGCGCTCGACGTAGGGCAGAAAGGCCGCCTGCTGGGCCTTGTTGAAGCGGTGGATCTCGTCGATGAACAGGATCATCGGCTTCCCGTAGAGCTTGCGCTGCCGCTCGGCCCGGGCCATGACCTCCCTGACCTCCTTGATCCCCGCCAGGACGGCGCTGAAGGTTTCGAAGGGCAGGTCGAAGTGGCGGGCCAGCAGGGCCGCCAGCGTGGTCTTGCCCGAACCGGGCGGGCCCCAGAAAATGATGGACACCAGCCGGTTCGACTCGATGAGCTCGGCGAGGATCTTGCCCTTGCCCAGGAGATGGTCCTGGCCGTAGATGCGGTCGAAGCTCTCCGGCCGCATTCTTTCGGCCAGCGGAGTGAGCGTTTCCTTGCCGTTCGCCTTGCGCCTGCCGGACATCGCCAAGCCTCCAGCAGCGGATTATAGCACAAGCCCCGGGGCGCCGTCAGACGGCCCCCGTCCCCATCCCGTCGCGCCTTGACCGCCCCCCGGGAAAATGCTAATGTTGGAACTCCCGGAACGATCGTGAAGAAGGACACACCAACACCCGGCGTCGCCAAAGCGGACAAGGCTGAGGCCAAGCTCGTCTATCGCGTCGACGAGGTCGCCAAGATCAGCGGGCTCGAGTCCGACCTGATCGACGCCTGGGAGCAGGAGTACCCTTTCCTCAACGCCGGCCGGACCGGCGGCGGCCGGAAATTCTACCGCCGCAAAGACATCGAGATCATCCTCCGCATCAAGGAGTTGACGGCCTCGAAGAAGCTGACCGCGGCCGGTATCCGGCGGCAGATCGAGGAGGAGTTCGGGCTGGTTCCGCCGACCCCGGTCCATCCGGAAAAGCTGCGGAAGGCCCTCTACAACGTCCGGGACGAGCTGAGGGAGATCGCCTCCGGCCTGGACCGGAAGGCCAAAAAAAAGTAACTCGCCGGGTGTTTTCTGTTATAATGATGAGCCCCTGGTTCGGGACGTGGCGCAGCCTGGTAGCGCACATGCTTGGGGTGCATGGGGTCGGCGGTTCAAATCCGCCCGTCCCGACCACCTTCTCACCCACTCCGGGAGAGGACCTACCGTCCCCGGACTGTTCCCGGGTCCGGGCGGGAGAAACCGCGCGTCCGAAAGCCGAGCCCGACCCGGAACAAGGAGAACCGCCATGGCGCCGCCCGAGGAAAAACGGAGCGACAAGACCCTGAAGGGCGAACCGTTCGTCGCCCGCGGCCTCGTCCGGTACCAGGACGGCGCCGTCGTCAGCCGGGAGATCGTCCGCGGCAAAACCGGAACCGTAACGGTTTTCGCCTTCGACGCGGGCCAGCAGCTCAGCGAGCACACGGCCCCGTTCGACGCCCTGGTCATCGGCCTCGAAGGCGCCGCCGACATCACGATCGGCGGCCAGGTCCGCCGGCTGGCCGCGGAGGAAGCCATCATCATGCCGGCCGGGATCCCTCATTCCCTGAAAGCCGCGGCCAGGTTCAAGATGCTCCTGGTCATGATCAGGAGCTGACCCATGACGAGAGCGGCGGCCGCGCGGGGGAAACCGGTCATCCTTCTCACAAACGACGACGGGTTCTTCCGCGAGACGATCCAGGTCCTGCACCGGCGGCTGCGGCCCCTCGGCCGGACCTACGTCGTCGCCCCGGACCGGGAGCGGAGCGCCTCTTCGCTGTCCATCACCCTTCGCCGTCCGCTCCGCATCCACGAGATCAAGCCGACGATCTGGGCGGTGGAGGGCACGCCGGGAGACTGCATCTACTTCGCCCTGCGGAAGCTGCTGCCCGCCCGGCCGGACCTCGTCATCTCCGGCATGAACCCGGGGCCCAACCTGGGCCAACAGGACGTCAGCTACTCGGGCACGGTGGCCGGGGCGCTTCAGGGAACCTTCCTCGGAATCCCGTCCGTGGCCGTTTCGCTCCTGCCGGACGAAGGCGGCCGCTTCCCCGTGGGGTTCGCCGCCGGCATCGTGCGCGGCATCGCGGAGCAGGTGCTCGCCCTTGGCCTGCCCCCCGGGATCACCCTGAACGTCAACATCCCGCCCCCGCCGGTCAAGGGCGTCAAGATCACCCGGCTGGGCTGGAAATTCTACGACCCCGAGATCATCGAGAAGAAGGACCCGCGCAACGCGTCCTATTTCTGGATCGGGACGGGAACGCCGCGCCGGGTCGGCGACGCGGGCACCGACGTGATCGCCGCCCACCAGGGCTATATCTCCCTGACCCCCCTCCACAGCGACCTGACGGCCCGGGCGGCCATGGCCTCGACCAAGCTGAGACGGCTGGCCAAGTCCCTGTCCGGCCGGTCCTAGGCGGGGTTCCCACACAGATACCGGCCGCCGGTGTCGCTCCTGACAGAAGCCCCCCGAACCTCCAGCGGCGGCGTTAGGCCGGTCCGCCGTCAATCCTGTCCGGACTGGAGGGAAACGTCGGGATCCGGGGCCTTCTTTTTCCGGTGCCGCAGGGCCTCGGTCACGGCCGGGATCGTGGAGATGATGATGATGACCAGGATGACGAGCGAGAAGTGGCGCTTGACGACCGGGATGTTGCCGAACAGGTACCCGGCCCCCGTGAGGAGAGCCACCCAGGCCGCCCCGCCGATGACGTTAAAGCTGATGAACTTGCCGTAGGACATCCGGCCGATGCCGGCGACGAAGGGAGCGAAGGACCGGATGATCGGCACGAACCGGGCGATGATAATGGTCTTGCCCCCGTACTTCTCGAAGAAGGCGTGGGTCCGATCAAGGTGCTCCTTCTTGAAAAACCGGGCCTTCTCCTTGCTGAAAACCTTCGGCCCCACGTAGTGCCCGACCCAGTAGTTCACGGTGTCGCCGATGATCGCCGCTGCGGTCAGGAGGGCTATCAGCCAGCCCAGCTTGAGCGCGCCCAGGGCGGCGAACGTGCCGGCCGCGAACAACAGCGAATCCCCCGGCAGGAAGGGCATGACGACGAAGCCGGTCTCGATGAAAATGACCACGAATAGGATGCCGTAGGTCCAAAGCCCGTACTGCTGAATGATGGCGCTGAGGTACCGGTCCAGGTGGAGCGCGATGTCGATCAGGTGCTTGATGAATTCCATCGGAGCTTTCTCCCCGCCGGCCCGGTCCCGTCCGGCGGCGAAGGTCTACTATACCTTCGTCCGTCCCCCGAATCAACTTCTCCGGAAATGCCCCCCCCGCCCGGACCAGCTCAAGTCCGGGAAACGCGGGGATGCGAAGCGAATTCCGGAGCGCTCGGCTGACTCCCTCGAATTTCCAGGCCCGGCCATTCTGCTACAATGGAGGTTCGAGGTTGTTCCATGGCCGACTCTGAAGCAAGGATCCGTTTGATCGACAGGGCGCTCGCGAAGCTCGATCCCCTCGAGCGCAGCTGCACGCTCTGCCCGCGGGCCTGCCGCGTCGATCGGACGGCCGGGGGCGCCGCGCTCGGGGTTTGCCGGACCGGGAGCCGGGCCCTGGTCTCCCACGCCCTGCTCCATTTCGGCGAGGAGCCGGTCCTCAGCGGGGTGCGAGGGGCAACCGCGGGCCTTCCGGTCGGAGGCGCCCGTCGACCGCATGACAGCGGTCGGGGACGGGTCTCGGCCGGGTCGGGCACGATCTTCTTCGCCGGCTGCAACCTGAAGTGCCTTTTCTGCCAGAATTACCAGCTGAGCTGGCTTCTCGAGGGCCAGCCGGCCGAGGACGGGGAACTGGCCGACATGATGCTCGGCCTCGAGCGGCAGGGTGCCCTGAACATCAATTTCGTCTCGCCCACCCATGTCGTTTTGCCCATTCTCAGGGCGCTTAGGATCGCCTGGGCCGAGGGGCTGCGCCTCCCCCTGGTCTGGAATTCCAACGGCTACGACAGCCCGGAGGTCGTCCGGGCCCTCGACGGCATCGTCGACATCTACCTGCCCGACCTGAAGTACGGCTCACCAGCCGTCTCGAAGCGATACTCGGGCGCCGCCGACTACTTCACCCACGCCTCGGAGGCCGTGAGAGAGATGTCGCTCCAACAACCCGTGCTGTCCCTTGACGCGGCCGGCGCGGCCCGCCGAGGTCTTATCGTCCGGCACCTCGTCCTTCCGGGCTGCGTCGATGACACCCTGGCTGTCCTGGGCTGGGTCCGCGACACTCTTTCGCCCCACATCGGGTTGAGCCTGATGAGCCAGTATCACCCCTGCTACGAGGCTCCCCCGGAACTCCTCCGCGGCGTCACGCCGGAGGAATACGCCAGGGCCTCGGACTTCGCCCTGGAGATGGGCCTGGAACGGCTTTTCCTCCAGCCGGGGCCTTTCGGGGCCGAGGAGCACCTCATCCCCGATTTCAGGAAAAAGAAGCCCTTCCGCTGGAGATGAGCCCGGGGGCCGGCCGCCTCAGGGCCGGCCGTCCGCCGTCTTGTGAACTTTCGTCCGGGGCAACCGGGAATCCGGAACGCCCAGGGCCGCGGCCAGTTCGCGGAGCTTGGCCTGAACCGCCTGGACGTTCTTGGGCCCCATCCTGAGAAGATGTTTCTGGGCCGGGCTCAAAGCCTCCAGCTCGTCGTCGGTCATCCCGAAGCTCAGGACCTTGCTCTCGAGCCGGATCTGTCCGTCGACGACCGGCACTTCGAGCAGCTCGCGCATGGCCCGGACCAGGGTGTCGTCGAAATCCGTGTCCGGGTAGCCGAGGTCACTGTAGGCATCCTTGATCAGAGGTTTCAAGCCTTTGTAGAACCTCGCGGCGGCGGGCGCGTCGATCGAAGAGACGACTTCGGCCACGGGGTCGTAGCGGTCGTAGCTCGCCGGGTCCACGAAGGTGCCGCCGGGCTCGAAGGCGACCTTGAACTGGCCTTCGGGCGCGAAGAAATCGACGTGAGATTTCGGGCTCTGCCCGTTGGCGATGTTGTCGACGATGACCACGAAGGTGCGCACCAGGCTCTTGGTCTGGAGCCATCGGCCGAACCTGCCGTCGAGCGATAGGCCGGCGGCATAATCCCTGACGACGGGATCGCTTTCGTCGAGGCCGACCGGGGGCAGCCTGAGCGCCTCGCCGCCGGCCGTCTCGGCCGGAGCCGGGACGGCCGCCTCGGGAGCCTTCAGGGCCTCTGCCTGCCCGGCGGCTTCGGCCGGGGCCGTCCCGGGCTTCTTGAGCACCGTAAAGTAAAGTATCGTGCCCGCGATCCCTATGAAGGCCAGGATCGCGACGGCGAGGGTAATGACTTTTTTCTGATCATCCATGACGCTCAGGACCGTCCTTTCTCAATAGAATGCGAACCCGCCGGGCCGGGGTTCAGTCGGTTTTCAGGATACGGATATTGCCCTCCGGCGCTCTGAGGGTGACCGAGGCGGCTCCGTCCCCCAGGGCTGCGGACAGGGTCTTGACGGGGAGTTCCGGCCCCAGGTCGAAATCGCTCGTGATCTCCCCTTGGGGGGCCTCGGCTTCGATCCTGACGCTCGCGCCGGGCTCGAGGCGCAGGACGATGTCGCCCTTACGCGCGGTGATGTCGACCGCGTCCGCCGGGCGGACGTCGAGGATCTCGACATCCGCGGGCCCGGCGCCGATGCTCACGGTCAGGGGGCCGGAAAAATTGCGGACCGTCACGGCGCCTTCGCCGACCTCTATCCCGACCCGCCCGTAGAGGTCCGCGACCGCCACCTCTCCCCTCTCCAGCCTCACGGCCTCCAGGTTGACCGAAGCCGGAACCCGGATCGTGTAGTCGAGAGGCCGGGGCTCACGGGAGGGCTGCGACAGTGTCGTCCGGATATCGATCCCCGTTTCGGTCTCTTCCACCTCCACCTGCTGGCCGGGGTCCCAGGGGCCCATGATCCGGATATGTCCGTCCATGCCGAACGCGTCCCGGCCGCCGGAGGCGACGATTTCGACCACCTCCCGGTCCCAGCCCGCTATCTTGACGGACCCGACGGCATGAGAAACCGACAGGGTCCCGCCCGGCGCGAAGTTGAGCGTTTTCTCGAAGGCCCTGGTCGGGATTCGGGCCGAGCCGGGCGCGTCCGGGTCCAGCGGGTCCACGACCATGATGCAGGCCGCCGAGAGAACCAGGGCGGCAACCATTACGGTGTTGCTCAAAACGCGTAGTCTCATCGCTGTCTTCTCCGGTGTGCCGGACGGGGCGCGGAGGGCCGTGCCGGTCCCGCCTCCGGCAAGAGCTGATTATACACCGCCTTCTGATTATTCACGAAAACCCCGGGGCTTTTCAAGTCCGGGCCGACCGGCGTCAGCCGAAGCGCCCGGTGATGTAGTCCTCCGTCCGCGAGTCGCGGGGGTTGGTGAAGATCTGCTCGGTTTCGCCGAATTCAATGAGCTCGCCGAGCAGAAAATAGCCGGTCTCGTCCGACACGCGGGCGGCCTGCTGCATGTTGTGGGTGACGATGACGATGGTGTACTGCTTCTTGAGCTCGTACATCAGGTCCTCGATCCGGGCCGTGGCCGCGGGGTCCAGGGCCGAACAGGGCTCGTCCATGAGCACGACCTCGGGCTCCATGGCCACCAGCCGGGCGATGCACAGCCGCTGCTGCTGCTCTCCCGAGAGACACAGGGCGTTGTCGTCGAGCCGGTCCCTCAGTTCCTGCCAGAGATGGACGGATTCCAGGCTTCGGATGAGTCTTTCCTCCATGGCGTGGCGGTTGCACAGGCCGTGGACGCGGAGCCCGAAGACGACGTTGTCTTGCACGCTCAGGGGGAAGGGATTGGGCCTCTGGAAAACCATGCCGACGCGCTTGCGAAGCTCCAGGAGGTCGGTCCCGGGCCGGTAGATGTCCTGGCCGTCGATGAGGACCGTCCCCGTGATACGAACCCCCTCGATCAGGTCGTTCATGCGGTTGAGCGTGCGGAGGAACGTGGATTTGCCGCAGCCCGAGGGTCCGATCAGGGCCGTAATCCTGTTCGAGGCGATCTCCAGGCCGATCCCCTTCAGGGCCTGGAAGCTGCCGTAAAAAAGAGACAGGCCGCTGACGTCGATGACGCCCATGGCGTTCTAGCCGAACCTCCCCCGGAGGTAATCGTCGGTGCGCCTGTCGGCCGGGGCGGTGAAGATGTCGGCCGTCGGGCCCACCTCGACCAGCCTCCCGCCGAGAAAAAAGGCCGTCCGGTCGGCGACCCGGGCCGCCTGTTTGGTGTTGTTGGTGACCAGGATGATCGTGAACTCCGCCTTGAGCTTGCGAAGGGACGCCTCGATCTTCATGGTCGAGATGGGGTCCAGGCCGGATGTCGGTTCGTCCAGGAGAATGAACTCGGGCGCGAGGGCGAGGATGCGCGCCAGGCAGAGGCGCTGCTGCTGGCCGCCGGAGAGCTTGAGCGCGCTCGTGTCGAGCCGGTCGCCGACCTCGTCCCAGAGGCCCGCCTTTTCCAGGCTGTCGCGGACGACCGCGTCGAGCCGGGTCCGGCCGCGCATCCCCGCCATCCGGGGGCCGAAAGCCACGTTTTCGAAAATGGACCGCGGCAGGGCGACCGGCGTCGCGAAGACCATGCCCAGCCGGCGGCGCAACTCGATGACGTCCGTGTCGGGAGCGTAGATGTCGCGCCCGTCGATGGCAATCCTCCCTTCGCTCCGGGACCCGCGGATGAGGTCGTTGAGCCGGTTGAGAGCGCAGAGGAAGGTCGACTTGCCGCTTCCCGCCGGGCCGATGATGCCCAGGATTTCGTTCCGGAGGATGTCCAGGTCGATGCCGGTGAGCGCCGGGACCGGGCCGAAGTAATGGCTGAAGCCCCTGACTTCGATGGCGGCCGGGCCCATGGTCTTCTCTCTCTCTCCTTTCCTAGGAATACTTCCTGATGAACCGGTTCATCAGGGAGTACGTCGCCACATTGACGGCCAGGATGGCGATGATCAGGACGGCCGCGGTGCCGTAGGCGTGGGGCATGGAGATCCCCTCCCTGGCCAGGATGTAGAAGTGGACGGACATGGTCCGGGAGGAGGAGAACAGCGAGGTCGGCATTTTGAGGGCGCTGCCGGCTGTGAAGATGACGGCCGCCGTCTCGCCGATGCTCCGGCCGACGCTCAGGATGACTCCGGTCATGACCCCGGGAAGAGCGGAGGGCAGCACGACGCGGGTCACGGTCTGCCATTTCGTCCCCCCGAGCGAGAAGCTGACCGTCCGGAAAACGGGCGGGACGCCCTTGATGGCCTCCTCGCTCGTCCGGATGATGGTCGGCAGGACCATGAAGGCCAGGGTCAGCCCTCCCGAAAGGATCGACCAGCCGAAGCCGAGCTTGGTCACGAACAGGATGAACCCGAAGAGCCCGAAGATGATGGACGGGATACCGGCCAGGCACTCGGCGCCGAATCGGATGATCCGGGTCACCTTATTCTCCCAAGTGTATTCGGTCAGGTAGATGGCCGAGCCGACGCCGAGCGGCGTGGCGATGAGGATGGCCAGCCCCGTCACGGCGACGGTCGCCGCGACCGTGGAAAAAATCCCGCCCTTCTTCCCCATGTCGGAGGGATTCTGGAGGAGGAAGTCGAGGTTGAGGGCGGGCAGGCCCTTCCTGAGGACGAATACGATGATGAAGACGAGCACCGCGATCGTGAGCGCGGTCATGGTCCAGAGGACGGCGCGGACCAGGCGCTGCTCGAGGCGGGGGTGCATGAGCGGGGTCATCGGCCGGCCCCGCGCCGCCCGGCCGAGGTCAGGTTGGCGATCGTGTTCAGGATCATGATGATGACGAAGAGAATGACGCCCGTCGCGAAAAGGGCTTCGCGATGCTCGCCGGCCGCATAGCCCATTTCGAGGGCGATGTTGGAGGTCAGGGTCCGGACCGGGTCGAGCGGCGACCTCGGAATATCGATGGCGTTTCCGGCCACCATGATGACCGCCATGGTCTCGCCGATCGCCCGGCCCATGCCGAGTATGACGCTGGCGATGATCCCCGACCTGGCCGCGGGCAGCAGCACCATCTTGACCGTCTGCCACCGGGTCGCCCCCATGGCCAGAGACCCTTCCCTGTAGGCGGGCGGCAGAGCCAGGAGGGAGTCCACGGATATGCTGATGACCGTCGGCAGGATCATGATGCCGAGGATGATCGAGGCGGCCAGGACGGACAGGCCGGGACCGCCGAGGGAAGTCCGGATGAAGGGCACCAGGATGACAACGCCCATGAAGCCGTAGACGACCGAAGGAATTCCGGCCAGGAGCTCGATTAGGGGCTTGATGAGGCTGCGGACCCGTTTGGAGGCGAATTCCGTCAGGACAACGGCGCAGGCCAGCCCGAAGGGAACCCCGATGACCATGGCGCCGGCGGTGACGTACAGGGAGCCGACGATCATCGGCAACAGGCCGAAACTGTTCTCGGACGGGTACCAGTTCGTGCCGGCCAGGAACTTGCCGAGGCCGTACCTGAACATGATGGGGGTGCCCTGCTGGAACATGAAGACCGTGATCACGGCCAGGATCGAGACGGCGGAAAAGGCGATGACGAGCAGGCCGAGCCTGATCAGTCGGTCGTTCCGGCCGAGCTTGTTCATGGCCCGCGTTTCTCCGGGCCGACGGCCTCGGGGAGGGCCT
>Ga0210077_1000034_pt1 | contig 84781 bp, 45 predicted proteins | sample RushMan_CattailN_5_FD_185556 | JGI IMG/M metagenome (GOLD analysis project Ga0210077, IMG submission 185556) | Wetland microbial communities from San Francisco Bay, California, USA, that impact long-term carbon sequestration -... | ecosystem: Environmental > Aquatic > Marine > Wetlands ...
AACACGTCGCGTCGCGCTTGACTTCGCCCGCCGGAGTCGCGATAATTAACGAATCCCCCGATGCTTCTAAGGCAGCAACCGTTCTACGAGTCTTTGACCGCCCGCTGGCCGGGCCTCGTCGAACGCGTCCGCCGGACCGTCGAACAGTCCGAGAGGAAATTCACCGGAGCGAAGGACGCCGTGCCGGGACATCTCTGGGAGCACACGGTCCTCGTCGCCTCCCTCGCCTTCCGGCTGGCCGGGGAGGAGAAGGAATCGCCCGAGCTGGCCGCGGTCGCGGCGCTTTTCCACGACGCGGGAAAGTTCAGCGGCGGCCGCTACCACCGGGACGACCGGGCCGAGGAGGAGGAAGCCGCCCGCCTGGGCCGGGAGATCCTGGCCGAGTCGGGGATGAAGGTCGCCGAGGTGGGGCACATCGTCCGGGCCCTCCGGTCGCTCTATCTCTCCGGCGCCCGGCGCGGCCGGCTTTCCGACATCGTCCACGACGCGGACTTCCTGGCCAAGTTCGGGCTCCTCGGCGTGGCCAACTTTTTCGTCAAGGCGACGCTGCGCGGCCGGAACCTGGAGTCGGCCATCATGAACTGCTTGAGCAAGGAGCTGACCTATGCGGCCGTGCTGCCCGCGAACATGCGGACCGGCTCGGGCCGCAAACTGGCGGTTCGGAAGTCGGCCGACACCCTCCGGTTCTACAAGGCCTTTCTCGGCGAGCTCAAACAGGTCCACGGGCTGGATTTCCGGATCAGGAAATCCGGGATCCTGAGGGCCGGGAAGCCCGGCCGCCGGGTCGAGGTCCAATATGTCCTCCCGGCCGTTTGCGGGACCTGCGGCGGAGCCTGGCAAACCGATTTTCGGACCGACAAGGGCCTCAAGTGCGAAAAGCTCGAAGCCTCGATCCGCTGCGCGTCCTGCGGGGGAGGGCACCTGATCTCCTTCTGCATTCCCGAAATCGCCTGAAGAAATCGGGAATAAGAAATCGGGGACACAATACTAATTCTTAAGCCCCCGGAAGCTATCCCGGAACTTCCCTCCGCTCAAGAAACGGCGGGAGGATCGTGATGGCTCCCCCGATTTATTCGTCCCCGGTTTATCGGCCCGGGGGCGACGCCGGTTTGGTGCGGGTTGCATTCCGAAAGGCGATAGGGTAAATAAAGGCGGATGCGTCTTCCAGTCGGAAAACTGAGGCCGGCGGCCAAAAGGCCGGAAACGGGCGTCTCCGGCCCCGCGAGAGCGAAGTCGACGCCGGCCGGCAGGTCGGCCGCGCTGCTGGCTCTCGGCCTGATCGCTCTCGCGGCCGCTTGGTGCGGGACCGAGGTCGCCCCGCCCGAGCCGCCGCCCCGGCTTGCCAAAACCGTCATCGGCTATTATCCCTCGTGGAAGAGGACCGTGTTCGACCATTCGCGCGTGGACTACGGAAGCCTCAGCCATATCGCCCACGCGTTCGCCTGGCCGGACTCGACGGGCAACCTAGTCGTTCCCGCGGACCTGGCGTATCCCGAGCTCAATGCCGCGGCCCACGCCAACGGGGTCAAAGTGATCCTGAGCCTCGGCGGCTGGGGGAACTGCGCCGGGTTTCCCGGCACCGCCTCCTCTGCGGTCAATCGGGCCCGTTTCATCGGCCAGGCGCTCGACTTCTGCCTGGACAACGATTACGACGGCGTGGACATCGACTGGGAGTTCGTCGAAGCGGCCCAGCAGCAGGCCGACTTTGTCGAGCTCATCCGCGAGCTCTCGGCCGCGCTCCATTCCCGGACGCCGGCGCTGCTGCTGACGATGGCCGCACCGGCGGGTGATTATTACGGACGCTGGATCGCCTTCGAGGAACTGGCCGCCGAATTCGATTACATCGGCTTCATGACCTATGATTTCCATGGCCCCTGGTCGGACCACTCGGGTCACAATTCTCCTCTCTATGCCGACCCCGGCGACGCCTGCGGATCCGTCCACGAAACCTTCCTCTATGCGAAGGCGAGGGGCGTCCCCCCCGAAAAGATCCTGCTGGGCGTTCCGTTCTACGGCCGGTCCTTCGACTGCGGCGGGCTCGGGTTGCCGTTCACGGCGAGCCAGGAATATTCCTTCGCCGACGTCATGGCCCTGCCCGGGTCGCAGTGGACGAAAATCTGGGACGCGTCGGCCCGGGTCCCCTACCTCCGCCGCGGGGACTATGGCGCCGTCGTCTGCTACGATGACGCGCAGTCGGTCGCCGCCAAGTGCGACTACGTCCGGTCCGGCGGCGCCGCGGGCGTCATCGTCTGGGAGATCAGCCAGGACTTCCGGAACGGACGCTCGGAACTCCTCGAGGCCATCGGGCAATCCTTCGGCTTGCGCCGCTGACGTTCTCGAGCCCCGACGTTGTGCTGGATCCTGAAGATTGCTGAATATCGGGGACACAATACCAATTTCGCGCTCGGAATCGCGAAAAACGGGGACACAATACTAATTTCGGGACAATACTAATTTGGAGTCCGGCCGCAGCTGGGCTCTGCGCTCACAGGCGGAAACGAGATCAGCGTGTTCGGTCAACGGCGAAATTAGTATTGTGTCCCCGAATTAAGGCTAAGAATTAGTATTGTGTCCCCAATTCAGGAGGCCTCGGGCCGGGCGCTTGCGCCGCGGACAAATTGAAGGTATTGTTGAAACGCGCCGTCCATGCGGCGCCAATCGATCCCGCGAGGGAATTTGTGATGAGGAAAACGGTTTTTTGTCTGGTGTGCGCGATCGCGGCCGCGGGCCTCCATCTCGGCGCCGGTTCGCAGCCGTCCGCCCGGGCGGCGGACAAAACCCGGGGCTTCTTTCCGGTCTCCGTATGGTACGCCGGCGGCACGGCCCGGGCCCCGATGCTCGAGCTGGTAACGCCCCGCTCGCGCGACGCCTGGCGCGCCGACCTCGAGCAGATCAAACGCCTCGGCTTCAATACTGTCCGGCCCTGGGTCGAGTGGACGGCCTGCGAGGGCGAAGAGGGGAGGTTCGATTTCAGCGCCCTCCGCCTGGTCACCGACCTGGCCGGCGAACTCGGCCTGCGCGTCGTCGTCCAGGTGTACATCGACTCGGCGCCCGACTGGGTCGGCCGCGAATACCCGGACGGCAAATTCGTCTCCTCCAACGGCGTGGCCATAGAATCCCAGGCCGCCCCCGGCTTCTGCTTCGACCATGCGGGAGTCCGCGAGAAGATCCTTCGCTTCTTCACCGAGGCCGCCAAGGCCGTCAAGGGCAAGCCCGCCTTCTTCGGCTGGGACCTGTGGAGCGAACCGCACATCATCAACTGGGCCGAGGTCTACTACGTCGGCGACCTGCGCTACGTCCAGTTCTGCTACTGCCACTCGACCCAATCCCGCTTCCGCGATTGGCTCCGGGCCAAGTACGAGACGATCGACAACCTCAACCGGGCCTGGTACCGCGCCCTCGCCTCATGGGACGAAGCCCAGCCGCCCCGCTTCGGGACCATCCTGACCTTCACCGATTTCCTCGACTGGAAGGAGTTCATCTCCGACAAGCTGGCCGAGGACCTGGCCCTCAAGGCGGCCGCGGTCAGGGCCGTTGACCCCGAGGCCGTCGTGACCAGCCACTCGGCCGCGCCGGGCATCTTCACCCGGCCCGACTGGGCCGGAACGCCCGACGACCGCAAGATGTCCGACAGCGTCGACTTCTACGGCGCCTCGATCTATCCCAAGCACGCTTGGACCATCAAACCCTGGTCGCCGTTCTACCGGGCCGCCGGGCTCGACTTCGTCCGCTCCATGGGGCTCGGCAACGGCGGCTTCTACATCGGCGAGCTCCAGGCCGGGTACGGCGTCTTCGGCATGAAGATGAGCTATCCGGTGGCGGCCTCCGACCTCCGCGACTGGATGTGGAGCGCCATCGCCTACGGCTCCCGGGCCGTCAACATCTACGCCTATTACCCTATGAGCACGGGGTACGAGGCCGGGGGCTACGGCTTGGTTGAGCTCGACGGCAAGGTGACGGCGCGGGCGGAAGCCGCCGGCCGCGTGGCCCGGACCGTCGCCGACCACAACGACCTCTTCCTCGACGCCCTGCCCGCGCCGGCCGAGGTCGCCATCCTCTATAACCCGCTCTCGCACATGGTCGGCGGACAACAGTCGTTCACCGGCGAGGGGCAGGCCGTGGGCGTCAACACCCTCAGCGAGTCGCTCCAGGGCGTCCACAGGGCCTTCTATGAGCGGTCCATCCCCGTCGACTTCCTCCATGTCCGCGACCTCGGCACGCCGCGGGCCGCCCGCTACAGACTCATCATCGTGCCCTATCCCGTCCAGATGGCCCGTGAGCACATCGAGAAGCTCATCGCCTTTGTGAACGACGGAGGGACGCTGGTCACCGAGGCCCGCTGCGGCTGGGTCGACGCCAAGGGGAGCTCGAGCCCCGTCATCCCGGGCGGCGGTCTGAGCGAGGTCCTCGGCTGCCGGGAAGCTGAGGTCCTGCCTGTGGTCAAGACCTCGCCGATCCGGATAACGGCCGCCGACCCGGCCCTGCCGCTCCTCGAGCCGGGCGACACCCTCGACGCCGTCTTCTTCGAGGAGAGCTTCGACGTCTTCGGCCCCGGGAGCCGGGTGCTGGCCGAGTTCGGCGACGGGCGTCCGGCCCTGGTCGCCGCGTCCTACGGCCGGGGCAGGGCGGTCATCGTCGGGTCCTTCCCGGGCGCGGCCTACTACCACTTCAAGAATCCCAACAACGGCAAGTTTTTCGCGGGGCTGGCCGAATGGCTGAAAATCGGCAAACCTGTCGAGGTCGGCCTCTCCGATGCGGCGGCGCTTATCGAGGCCCGCCTCCTCGAAGGCCCGGGATACGGGATTCTCTTCGGTTTCAACCGGGGAGAGGGGGAAGCGGAGGCCAGGTTCGCTGTCCGCACCGCAGCCAAAAGGGTGGAGGCCGCCGACCTCGAGACGGGTCAGGCCGTCCCGGCGGCGGTCGAAAGAGACCGGGCTGTCGTGCGGAAGGCGCTCAAACCCGGCCAGGTCTGGGTTGTCCACCTGGCCGACAAGGCGCCGCTTTAAGAAAAGTGGGGAGGGGTTCGATTATTCGGAAAGACCCGGACAGCCTCGGGGCTGCGACGGACGCGATTTTCCCCGCCGTGGAATCGCGCGGTTTTGGCCCGCCGGAAAGGTGGGGCGTTCCTATTGACGCAAGGAGCGGGGATTAGAACATGACGCAACCTGTTGGAATCGCTCCGGAAGGCGGGCCGTCCGTCTTCTGCGGCGCCGTCGACGTCGGCGGCTCCAAGATTGCCTCGGCCCTTTTCTCCGAGAGCGGGGAGATGAAGGCTCGGACCAGAATTCCCGTCGACGCCGCCGGCGGGGACGACGCGGCGCGGCAGGTGGTCGAGGCGGTCCGTTCCCTCGAGAGCGCGGCCGGGGACGCCGGCGGCCGGCTGGCGGCGGTCGGGCTCTGCGTTCCCGGCATCGTCTATTCCGGGTCGGGAAAGGTGTGGGCCCCCAACATCCCCGGCTGGGACCGCTATCCCCTTGGCGGAAAGCTCGACAAGGCCCTGGGGGAACGCCGGCCCCGCGGGGAGGGCGACGGGACGGAGCCCGTGATCATACTGGAAAGCGACCGCAGCGCCTACGTCGCCGGCGAGGCCTGGCGGGGCGCGGCGGCGGGGGCGGCCGACGCGGTCTTCCTGGCCGTCGGCACCGGCATCGGGGCCGGCATCCTCGCGGGAGGCCGGATCGTGCACGGCGCCGAGGACATCGCGGGAGCGGTCGGCTGGTTCGGGCTCGACCCGGCCTTCAAGCCCGCCTATGCGGAGATGGGCTGCTTCGAGGCCGAGGCCTCGGGCAGCTCGATCGGCCGGAAGGCCCGGGACATGCTCCGCGCGGGCCGCTCCTCCCTGATGAACGAGCTTGCCTCGGGGGTTGTCGAAAACGTCACGGCCGAAGTCGTCGCCGCGGCGGTCCGGAAGGGCGACGCAGCCGCTCTCGAGGTCGCGGCCGACGCTGTCCGGTACTTGGCCATGGGCGTCGCCAACATCGTCAGCATCCTGAACCCGGAAGTCGTCGTCCTCGGCGGCGGCCTCTTCCAGTCGGCCGACGTTTTCCTCGAGCCCGTGAGGCGCGAGTTCCGGCTCTGGGCTCAGCCCCTGGCCGCCGAGAAGGTGCGGATTGAGGTTTCGGCGCTCGGCGAGGACGCCGGGCTTTACGGCTGCGGCAGACTGGCCTGGCAAAGTCTTTAGAAAATGAAGGAGGAAGGATGTCGGCGACAGCTTATCTCGATCGGATCCAGGGCATACTGGGAGACATCAAGACCCAGGAGATGACGAACATCCGGGCCGCCGCCCGGATCATGGCCGGGTCCATCCGGAGGGGGGGCCGGGTCTACATGTTCGGGAGCGGCCACTCGGTCATTCCCGTCATGGACATCTTCCCGCGCTACGGAAGCTTCGTGGGGTTTTTCCCCCTCTACGACCCGAGGCTGATGTGGTCGAACGTCATCGGGCCGGGCGGGGCCCGGGAGCTGCTGTGGCTCGAGCGCCAGGAAGGCTACGCCCGGGTCTTCCTCCAGAGCTTTCCCCTGGAAAAGCGGGACTGCATGCTCGTCTTCTCCCACGGCGGCCTGAACGCCGCGCCGATCGACACGGCCCTCGAGGCCCAGGCCCGGGGGCTGAAGGTCATCAGCGTCTCCTCCCACGCCAACGCGCGGGTCGCCCGGAGGAAGCATTCCTCGGGGAAGGTCCTTTCGGAGATCGCCGACGTGGCGATCGACAACCATACGCCCCCCGAAGACGCCCTGGTCGACGTCGGGCAGCTCGAGCGGGTGGCGGCCGGCTCGACCGTGGCCGCGGTGGCGGTCGCCATGTCGCTTGTCGCCGAAACGGCCGCCCGTCTTGCCCGGACGGGAAAGGTCCCGCCGACTTTCGTTTCGCCCAACGTCAAGGGCGTGGGCAAAGACCACATGGCCGGAGTCTATCGGGCCTTCAGCGAGTTCTATTACGCCCGGCCGTTCAGGGCCGAAAGGACGGCCCGGGCCCGGCGCAAGAGACGGGGATAGGGACATGCCGGACGGGAAAGCGCCTGCCTACCTGCCTGTGGCCCAGACGCCCCGGAAGCTGGCGGTATCGGCCTGGGCCGGGATGTTCGTCTTCGGCATCGTCATGGCCATCCTGGGCGCCATTCTGCCTTCGCTCTTTGAGAAGATCGGCTTCGACGAGGGGGCGGCCGGGAACCTCTTCTTCTACATGAACTCGGCCATGCTGGCCATGACGGTCTTTTTCGGTCCGGTCGTCGACAGGTTCGGCTTCAAGGCTCTCCTGGCCGTCTGCTCGCTGCTCGTCGGCGGGGCCTTCGTCCTGCTCGCCTTCGCCCCGACCTACGGCCTGGTCGTGCTGGCCGCGGTCGTCCTGGGTTTCGGAGGGGGAGGGCTCAACGGCGGGACGAACGCCCTGACGAGCGATATCCACACCGACGTGAAGCGCGGCGCCGCGCTGAACATCCTGGGCATTTTTTTCGGGTTCGGGGCCCTGACCGTCCCGTTCCTGATCGGGACCATGCGCGAGGCCCTGGGTCTGGAGAATATCATCTTCCTGGCCGCGGCGCTGACTCTCGTGCCCTTCGTGCTGTTCGCCGCCTTCCGCTTTCCCAAGGCCAAGCTGCCCCAGGGCTTCCCGATCCGGGAGGCGGCCCGGGTCATGCGCAGCCCTCTGCTCTGGCTCTGCGCCTTCCTCCTGTTTTTCGAGTCGGGAAACGAATTCACGGTGGGGGGCTGGATCTCGACGTATCTCGAGAGGACATTCGGCGTCGGTCCGGGCGCGGCGGCCCTCGTCCTGGCGGGCTACTGGGCGGCGGTCATGGCCGGGCGGCTGCTTTCGAGCCGGCTCGTCCGCCGCCTGAAGAACGTGAGGCTGGTCCTGCTCAGCGCGATCCTGGCTTTCCTGGCCGCCGTCATCCTGAGGGTGGCCGACTCGGGGGCCCTGGCCTCGTTCGGGGCAGTCCTCATCGGGTTCGGGTTCTCGGCGATCTACCCGACGACGCTGGCGATCGTCGGGGAGAGCTTTCCTTCGTTCACCGGCACGGCCTTCAGCCTCGTCATCGCCGTGGGCCTGGCCGGCGGAATGCTGGCGCCGTGGCTGGCGGGCCGGATCGCCCAGGTCTCGGGCCTGAGGCAGGGGCTGTCGGTCCCGGTGTTCAACTGCGCCATGATCATCGTCCTGATGCTGTTCATCGCGCGCCTGCTGCTCAGGCGGACGACGGCGCCCTCATGACATCCGGGCTAGGCGGAACCAGCATGAATGGTACCGGGTCTACAAAATGCTGGAAAAGAGCGGGAGCGGGGGACGGCCCGCGATAAAAAAGCGCGGCCTCACTTTTGGATGAGATGGGAGGGGGAGAATGAAACATGTTGCGAACGCGGGACCCTTTTCGGCGACCGCCGGCCAAGTTCCGCTGGCGGCGGCGATGGCCCTCTTTTTGTCGGTCGTCCTGCGCGCCGGCCCGGCTCCGGTTCGGGCGGCGGAGCGCGAGCCCGGTGCGAAGACTGTCACTCGGCAAGCGGCCCCGGCAAACCCCGATGAGCGGGCCCCCCGGCAGGGGCCGGCCGCGTTGCGCGAACCGTCCTCGGCCCAAGAGGCCTCGACCGACGCGGCCGTGCGCAAAGCGCTCGAGGCCGGCCACATGGACCTGCTCATGGAAAAGGCCGTCTATGACGACACGGGCCGCGAAATCGACGGCCGGCTGACGGAACTGATCGCGGCCGCGCGCCGGGCCGGACGGACCTCCGAGAGCGCCATCCTCGAGGCCGTGCTGGCCGACCTCAATTATTCGGCCTCGAACCTGGCCGGGTTTCCGGCCGCCGCCTTCGATCGACCGATCGGCCACAGGCTGTCTCATTTCGGCCACACGATCTCGGCGGGCGACATCGACGCCCGGGCGGCGGGCAGCGCCTGCCCGGTCGGCGGACTCGGCTCGGGCGGCTTCGAACGTTTGATGAACGGCAACTTCGCGACCTGGTTCCTCAAGCTCGGCTGGATGGTCGAGGACACCGTCTGGGCGGACCAGTTTCACGTCTATATGAAATCCGGCGGCCGGACCGTGGTCCAGACTGTCTCGACGGAGTCGCCCCCGGCCGGGGCCGCCCTTTCGAGCTGGGCCTGGGACTATCCCGAGGGCCGAGGCGATTACTTCGCCCTTTACCCGAAGTCCGGTTTCTCCTACGAGAAAAATCCCGACTGGCCCGTCAAGCTGGCCGTGGTCCAGTTCTCGCCGGTCATCCCGGACAACTACAAGGAGACGAGCTACCCGGTCGCCGTCTACAAGTGGATCGCCGAGAACCCCCAGGATGACCCGGCCGAGGTGAGCATCCTCCTGACGTGGGAAAATATGGTCGGCTGGGAGGTGGCGCCCGCCCCGCCCGCCGTCCAGGCCTCCTTCGTCTGGAACCGGACGACCGGCGGCAACACAAACGCCTACGTCGAGGACGGGCCGCGCAAGGGCATCATCTTCAGGAGGCAGGGGGCGGACGTCAAGACCGGCGACGCCATGACCGGCACCATGGCCGTGGCCACGATCGAGATTCCGGGCAAGACCCAGGTCCACTACGTGACCGATTTCGACCCCAAGGGCGACGGAGCCGACGTCTGGACGCCGTTCCGGACCGACGGCACGCTGCCGGACACTCGCTCCGCCCGGGTAACGAAGAGGGGAGAGGAGACGGCCGGAGCCCTGGCCGTCAAGGTAACCCTGGGCCCGAAGGAACGCGTCGAAATCCCCTTCGCCGTCGCCTGGGATTTCCCGTACTATGAATTCGAGCGGGGCGTCAAGTATCTGAAGAAATACACGGAGTTCTTCGACGCCTCGGGCGAAAACGCCTTTGCCATCGCCGTCACCGCGGTCGACGGCCGGCAGGCCTGGGAAAAAGCCGTCGACGATTGGCAGGCCCGGTTTCTCATGAACCCTCAGCTTCCCGGCTGGTTTACGCAGGCCCTGCTCAACGAGCTCTACGTGCTTGTCGAAACCAGCCTCTGGGACGCCTCGACGAACCTCCACACCTACCTGGAAAGCGTCGACTACCTCATGTACGGGACCTTCGACGTCGACTCCTACTGCTGGCACGTCCTCGAGCTCTGGCCGGAGCTCGAGCTCGGCAACATGAGGTATTTCGCCGAGACGGTCGCCCTCGACGACCCGGCCTACAAGCAATACCAGTACGCCGTCCTCTCGCCGCAGGAGATTCCCCCCGACAAGATGAGCTACTACTGGAACGTCAACAAGGTCGCCGGCACGGTCCCGCACGACATCGGCTCGCCGCGCCGCCGGCCCTGGGTCGTCCTCAACGCCTTCGACTGGCAGAACGGCAACGTCTGGAAGGACCTCGGCCCCAAGTTCCCGCTCCGGGCCTACCGCGATTTCCTGGCCGCCGGCGGCCGGGACATGGAATTCCTGCGGACGATGTACGGGGCTTCCGTGACCGCCCTCGACACCCTTGAGAAGAAGTTCGGCGACCCCGAAAGCCACGTGCCCCTGAACGAGGGCATCCCCGACCAGACCTACGACACATGGCGGATGAAAGGGGTCAGCGCCTACGTCGGCATTCTCTGGCTTTCCGCGCTCGAAACGACCGACAGGATGGGGACCGTCCTCCTCGACGCGGGAACGTCCGCGGTCGACGGGCGCGACATCCGGGCGACGATCGAAACATACCGCGGCTGGCTCGCGGCGGGGCGTCCCGCCGTCGAGCGCCTCTGGGACGAGAAAGCCGGCTATTTCCACATCGACGCCCACACCGACGACATCATGACCGACCAGCTCTTCGGCTCCTGGTACGCCGCGATGACGGACCTCGAGGGCCCGGGGCCCGGCCCGGTCATCCCCCGCGACCAGGTCGTGAGGACCCTGCGGAAGATCTACGAAACCAACGTCCTCGGCTACGGCGGCGGGCTGATGGGCGCTGTCAACGGCCGGACCGCCGCCGGAAGGCAGCTCCGCAGCCAGCAGGGCGACGAAGTCTGGGTCGGCACGGCCTACGCCTTTGCCGCCGACTGCTTCCTCAACGGCCTCGCCGCCCAGGGGATGCACACGGCCTACGGGCTCTATCACATCGTGTGGAGCCCCCGAGGCCAGGGGTACTTTTTCAAGACTCCGGAAGCCTATCTCAACCCCGACGAGCCGGTCTGGAACGATCCCTCGCGCACCTACGGAGACCGCCTCTTCCGGGCCATGAAGTACATGCGGCCCGGCGCTATCTGGGCCGCGTACCGGGCGCTGTTGAAAAATCGGCCGTAAAGCGCTATTTTTGATACTTGGCATGACGACGAAACGCAAGACGCGACCGTGGCTCTTTCTGACGGCCTGCGGTCTGGCCGCCGCCGTCGCTCTTTGGATGTTCGTCGTCCGCCCGGGGAGAACCGGCGCCGGCCGGGTCGGCCGGTTCTGGGCCTCCGAGGGCGTGGCCAAGCCCAACGTCATCCTGATCACCCTCGACACCACCCGGGCCGACCATCTCGCCTGCTACGGAAACGCGAACATCCGGACCCCCGTCATCGACGCCCTGGCCGCCCGCGGCGTGCTGTTCGAGCAGGCCGCCACGGCCACGCCCCTGACGCTTCCCTCCCACTGCACCATCATGACGGGCATGTACCCGACCTATCACGGCGTCCGGGTCAACGGCAACACGGCCCTCGGCGAGGAGCAGACGACCCTGGCCGAACTCTTCAAGGGCCGGGGGTACGCAACCGGAGCCTTCATCGCAGCCTTCGTCCTCGACGGCCGCTGGGGGCTCAAGCAGGGCTTCGACCTCTACGACGACGCGTTCGACCTGACGAAATACAAGCACATCGACCTGGGGGCCATCCAGAAACCCGGAAACGAGATCATGGACGAGGCCCTGGCCTGGCTCGAAACCGCCAAGGACAAGCCCTTTTTCGCGTGGATCCACCTCTACGACCCGCACAGCCCTTACGAGCCGCCCGAGCCCTATCGCTCCGAGTACGGTCCCCGCGGCCGGGCCGGGCTCTACGACGGCGAAGTCGCCTTCATGGACGAGCAGATCGGACGCTGCGTCGCCTGGCTCGGACAAAGTGGCCTGGACAAGGACACCGTCCTCCTCCTCGTCGGCGACCACGGCGAGGCTCTGGGCAGCCATGGCGAGGGAACGCACGGCTTTTTCATCTATGATTACGCCGTCCACGTGCCTTTCATTGTCGTCACGCCCGTCCCCGGCCTGCAGGGGAAGAAGGTCGCCTCCCAGGTCAGCACGGTCGACGTCTTCCCGACGCTCCTCGACCTGGCCGGCATCGCTGCCCCGGTCAAACACCAGGGCCGGTCCCTCGTGCCCCTGATGGCCCGCCCCGACAAGCTCCGCAGCGTCCCGGCCTACTCCGAATCCATGGCCCCCAACCTCCAGTTCGGCTGGAGCGCCCTTCACTCGCTGAGGACCGAGCGCTTCAAGTACATCGAAGCCCCCAAGGAGGAGCTCTACGACCTCGCGGCCGACAGGGGCGAAACCTCGAACGTCCGGGACGTGAACCAGGACCTGGCCCGGAAGATGAAGGACGAGCTCGGCTCTCTCATGACCGAGACCGGCCGCGGCGCGCCCACCCCCCAGGCCGCCAACCTCGACAAGGACACGATGGAACGGCTGACCGCCCTCGGCTACATCGGCGCTCCCGTTTCGGCCAAGCAGGCCCTCGGCCCGTCGGGGGTCCTGGCCGACCCCAAGGACAAGCTGGCGGTCTTCAACGCCGTGACCCATGCCGGGGAGCTCTTCCTCAAGAACGAGTACGCCGCCGCGGCCGCCGAGCTCGAGGGCGTGGTCCGGAACGAGCCGCCGATTCCCCAGGCCATGCTCGTCCTTTCCAACTGCTACGTCGAGCTCGGGAGAATCGGGGAGGCCAAGGTCGTCCTCGACGCCCTCCTCAAGGCCGACCCCGAGAGCGTCCAGGGCTTGATCACCCTGGCCAACATCCTGCTCGAGGAAAAGAAGGACGACGATGTCCTGGCCCTGTGCAAGCGGGCCCTGTCGGTCGACGAGCGGAACACCCAGGCCTACAACCTCGTCGGCGAGATCTACATGGGGCGGCTCGATTACGTCTCGGCCCTGCCGTATCTCGAACGCGCGGTCGACGTCGAGCCCAAAGCCTCCCGGGGCCGCTTGACCCTGGCCGCCTGCCTGGTCGGCCTGAAACAATTCGACCGGGCGAAGACGCTCCTGGACGAAGTCATCCGGGACACGCCGAAATTCCCGTTGGCCCATTTCAACCTCGGGCTCCTCTACGAGGAGCAGGGGCGGGCCGAGGAGGCCCGGGCCGAGTACGCCACCGAAGTCGCCAACTATCCCGGCGAATTCAAGGCCCGCTTCAACCTGGGCAAGATCCTCTTCAAGCTCGGCGACCGGGCGGGTTCGCTCGATCAGATGCGCAAGGTGGTCGAGATCGCGCCCAAGCTCGCGGAGGGGCATCTTCTCCTGGCCCGGGCCTTTCTCTACGAGTCGGTTCCCCTCGACGAGATCCAAACTGAGGTCGAAACCGGGCTGGCCCTGGCCGAGACGAACGAGCTCAAGGCCCTGGGCTACTTCCTTCTCGCCGACGTCTATAGCCGCAGGCGGGAGCCGGGCAAGGTGAAAGTGGCCCTGGAAAAGGCCAACTTCTATAAAGCGCAAAAGGAGACGCCATGAAATACGGGACTGTTCGATACCTCATCCTTTTCGCCCTCCTGGCCGCCTTTGTCGCCGTCCTGCCCGGCTTCGGCCAGTACCGCGAGTACAACATCAGCGGCAAGGTCGTAGACCTCCAGAAAAAGCCGATCGAGGGGGTCGAGATCGTCCTCCGCGACGTCCAGACCAGCCGAAGCTACTCGCTCAATACCAAGAAGGACGGCACGTTCAGGCTGGTCGGCCTGCCTCACGGGGTCTACCAGGTCACCTTCACCAAGGAAGGCTACGCCGAAAAGACCGACGAGTGGCGTTTCGAGACGCCCCAGGAAACCATGCAGAAGGTCGAGATTCCGACGGTCACCATGGCCAGTCGCGAGATCATCGAGGAGGCCCAGCGGATGAAGGAGGCCGCGACCGAGGTCAAGGCAGCGGCCGAGAAGATCCGGCTGGAGGACTATGACGGGGCCATCGCCGACCTCAAGCCGGTCCTGGACAAGAACCCCAAGGACTCGAACGCCCTGTACCTGATGGGAATGGCTTACCTCAAGAAGAAGATGTACGCCGAGGCCACGACGCCTTTGGTCAAGGTCACCGAGCTCAGCCCCAAGTTCGCCGCGGCCTACTACCAACTCGGCATCTGCTACCAGGGGCTGAACGATTCCGCCACGGCGCTCGAATACTACGAGAAGGCCATGGCCCTCGACCCGGCCAACCCCGATGCCCCCTACAACGCCGGTTTGATCCTGTTCGCGGAGTCGCGCGTCGACGAAGCCCTGGCCCGCTTCGAGCAGTCCCTGGCCCTGAGGCCCGACGACCCGGCCGTCCTGGAGATGGCCGGCCGCTGCTATATTCATAGAGCCGACTACGCCAAGGCCGTCGAATACCTGGAGAAGGCCAAAGCGGGCTATGCCGCCGACGAGGAACGCGTCAGGTTCCTCGACGACCTGATCGCCAAGCTCAAGGAACAGATCAAGAAATAGGCGCCCCGAGGCGCTTCCGGTTCAGTTCCCTCCCGCCTTGCGGCGGGCTCCCGAGGAAGCCCTGGGCCCGCCGTGCACAATCTCACCATGAATTGACAGCCCTCGCTATCGCCGAGGACTTGACAAAGGGGGAACGGACGTTATAAATTTGCGCCGTCGGGTCCCCTGGGCGGGACGGGAGAATTTACCGGGATGACAGGCCTTGGTGCTTCGATTGGCAGGGTCATATAAAATCGCGTCGAAGGAGGTGAGGGCAGCAGTCTTTATTTTTCAGCTCAAAGGTTGTTTCCCCCGGTCCGTTCCGGAGGAAACAGGGTATTGAGGCAAGTCAAGGAAGAGGGGAGAAACCACTCATGACAAGAAAGATCCTAAGCGCGGCTTTCGTCCTCGTTCTCGGCCTCGCCCTCGTCGGTGTCGTCCCCGCCCGGGCCCAGGCGGTCCATGAAGGCAAGATCACCGGAACCATCACTGACGACAAGGGTGAGCCGCTGCCCGGGGTGAACGTCGAGCTCGCGGGCCCGGCCCTGATCTCGGGCACTCGTGCCGCGATCACGTCCGCCAGGGGGACATACGTGTTCCTCAACGTCCCCGTCGGCCAATACAGCCTCACGGCGACCATGCCGAACTTCAAGACGGTCGTCCAGGGCGATATCAACATCTCCGCCGGCGTCGCCCTCGAAGTCAATCTGATCATGCCCCTGGGGGCCATCGAGGAGACCGTGACGGTCACCGCGGCCGGCCCGATCGTCGACGCCAAGACCTCGACGGTCGAATCCACCCTGGAACGGGAGATGCTGGCCAAACTGCCGACGACCCGTGACGCCTTCTATGACCTGGCCACGACGACGCCCGGCATGTTCGACGTCGGGACCTCCGGCTCCTGGCTGCCGAGCCCGACGGCCTACGGCGGCTCCAGCATGGAAAACGTGTTCCTGGTCAACGGGGTCAACACCACCAATCCCCGCGGCGCGGCCTGGGGCTCGCTGGTCAGGGTCAACTACAACGCGGTCGAGGAAGTCCGCGTGGTCGCGCTCGGCTCCAAAGCGGAATACGGCAGCTACTCGGGCGCGGCCATCGACGTCCTGACGAAATCCGGCAGCAACACCTTCCACGGCAATGCGGCCTACTATACCGAGCTCCGGGGCGATTTCTTCAAGCTCAACCAGCCCGCCGCCGGCCCGATCGCCGGCAACGACTGGCTGCGCATCCAGCCGGGAGACGTCCTGGCCGGAAGGACGCTGAAGAACTGGGAGGGCAACGCCACGCTGGGCGGGCCCATCATCAAGGACAAGGTCTGGTTCTACGGCGCCTATGATTACATCCGCTCGGCTTCGCTGCCCGTGAACTGGGACCTGGAAAACGGCTGGTGGGGCCGGTACGCCGACCTCAAGATCTCGGCCGAGCCCTTCCGGAACAACAGGGCCTGGGTCGCCTATCACAACGAGAATAACAAGGGCACGGGTTGGAGCTGGGGCACGCAGCCGGAGTGGGACACCACCATGACCTACGGCTCGAAGACCCTGAACAACACCCTGTCGGCCCAATGGCAGTTCCTGCCCGCGAGCACCATGATCTTCACCGCCAAGTACCTCGGCTTCTGGACCAACGACCAGCCGTTCATTCCGAGCGGCGGGCCCGACCACCCCGGCTATATCAACTGGTGGAAGTGGGCTTCATACGGCATCAACGGGGCTTTCCCCTACGTCGAGTCCATGAAGTCCAGCCGCCAGACCCTCCAGGCCGACATGTCGTACTACGCCGAGGACTTCCTGGGCGAGCACGACATCAAGTTCGGCGTCCAGTACACCAAGGGCCGCGGCAACTGGGTCGGCGGATATTTCCAGAACTACGTCAACTTCTCCTATCCGGTGGGCTGGCCCGGCACGGGCACCGCTACCTACAACGGGCAGTCCCTCTACGGCTATTCGATCGACTCGATCAAAGGTCTGACCTGGTACTACGGCGGTGCCACGGCCGACGGGCTCCTGTTCTACAACTACCGCGACGAACTGAATCCCTTCCTGACCGTGCGCACAGCCGACTCGCTGGGCTTCTTCCTCGACGACCAGTGGTCGCCGACGAGCCGGCTAACCTTCAACATCGGCCTCCGCTATGACCGGATGACGACCAAGTACGGCGCCGGCAAGGTTTACGAGTTCGTCACGAGCCCCGACGAGATTAATGCGCCGCCGCCGGTCCTTCGCGACCGCCAGTCGACGAACAACATCTTCGACTTCAAGACGTTCTCCCCGCGGCTCGGCGTGACCTACCAGATCACCAACGACGGCAAGACCGTCTTCCGGGCCAGCTACGGGCGCTACTACATGCCCCTGGCCGTCGAGTTCCTCCGCCGATTCGGCCCCGACATGCCGCAGGTCAGCCGGGCCTACCAGATCTTCTCGGTGCCCTGGGACATCGTCGACCTGAACGGCGACGGCCTCGTCGACACGACGTGGTACACGAACTCCAGCGGGGTTTCGGTCAACGAGGTCATCGAGGCGGCCCGGCACCTCTACGGCAGCACCCCGATCTACGAGGAGATGAGGTCGGTCGACCCCTCCTGGACGCTGAACGTGGCGCCGGGGGTCAAGGACATGTACACCGACCAGTTCTCGCTCAACCTGGAGAGGGAGATCTTCAAGGACTTCTCCGTCAGCGGCACCTACATCTACAAGCACGCCAAGAATCTCTACGTGAACGTGCCCATCAACGAGGTGACGGGCGAGGAGTGGCAGTACGAGACCATTCCCTACACGCTCAGCACCGGGCAGACGATCGACCTCTACAGCATCGTGCTGCAGGACTTTGACGGGAGCGGGGTGATCGACGGACTGGACGTCGCCTGGATCGGCGACCACAACGACTTCCGCGTGGAGAACATGCAGGCTTACGGCGGTTTCCAGCCCCAGCGGACATTCCAGGCCTTCCAGCTCGTCTTCAACAAGCGGTACTCCAACCGCTGGCAGGCCCTGGCCTCGATGGTCTATTCCTGGTCCAACGGCACGGCCCAGAGGACGATGCGGCAGAACGACAACATGATGGGCCCGATGATCACCGACGACACCTGGATGGGCAACATCAACTACACGATCAACAACATGACCGGGCCGCTCCCATTCGTGCCCAAGTTCGAGCTCAAGATTTCCGGGTCGTACACGGTTCCCAAGATCGTCATGGATTTCGGGATGCGCTTGAGAATGCACACGGGGCGGCCAATCTGGAAGCTGGAAGGCTACCCGAACATGTCCCAGTGGTCCTACCCCGGACCCGCGGACGGGATCATCACGCCCGGCGGGCTGGTCCAGGTCGTGGCCGGTGACGACGAGTACCCCGACAACGCCAATCCGCGTCGCTTCCCCTCGGCCGCCGTCCTCGACCTCAGGGCCGAAAAAGCGTTCAAGCTCAGCCGCTACGGTCAGGTGAGCATCATCCTGGACGTCTTCAACGTCTTCAACGTGGCCGACATCCTTCAGGCCGATTTCTTCCAGAACTTCGGGCGGGTCACGGGCATCACCGACGCCCGCCGGTTCCGGTTGAGCTTCATGTACCAGTTCTAAGGAGTAGCGGAACAAGCAGGAGCAGAAACAGAAGCGGAAGCAGCCACACGCTCTCGAGTGCGGAGCCCGGGGGGCCTCAGGCCCTCCGGGCTTTTTTATCGGGTGAGGACGGTCTCGATTCTCAGCCGGCAATCCCGATGCGCCCCGGCGGCAGGAACAAAATCAGGCCCGCTCCCGGTTTTCCGGCGTCCAGCCGAGTTGAAGTCCCCGGGGAAATGGGCTACATTAGGAAACCGAGGCTGCGCATGAAAAAAGAGCTTGTGGGAACGGCGGTTGTCCTGTCTTTGTTGCTGCCCTGCGTTGCTGGCGCGGCGGCCCAGGGCGTCCTCCCCGACCGGTACAAGAAGTGGCTGGACGAGGAGGTCGTCTACATCATCACGCCCCACGAGCGGGACGTCTTCCGCCAGCTGCAGACCGACAAGGAGCGGGACATCTTCATCGAGGCCTTCTGGAAGCATCGCGACCCCGACCCGCAGACGCCCCGCAACGAGTTAAAGGACGAGCACTACCGCCGGCTGGACTACGCCAACAAGTTCTACGGCCGCAGCACGCCCCTGCCCGGCTGGAAGACGGACCGGGGCCGGATGTACATCATCCTCGGCGCGCCCCGCAACATCGAACAGTACACCAACGTCAACGGCGTCTACCCGGCCGAGATCTGGTTCTATCTCGGGGACCCTTCGGTCGGCCTGCCCACCGGTTTCAATCTGATCTTCTTCAAGCGGTCGGGGATCGGGGACTACGTCCTGTATTCGCCGACCGAGGACGGACCGCGGAGCCTGATCGCGGAATCGATGAACATGTACGAGAACGATCAGGCCGCCTATAACGCGCTGAGGCAGCTCGAGCCGAACCTGGCCCCCCAAACCCTGAGCCTGATCCCGGGGGAAAACGCATTGCCGGGAATGGAATCCCTGGCCTCGACCAAGCTCATGGCCACGATCTACTCCTCGCCCCAGAAGAAGGTCGAGGTCGGCTACGCCGACGCTATCCTGAAGTACAAGGATTTCGTCGAGGTCGAGTACACGGCGAACTACATCTCGAGCGACGCCTGCGTCCAGGTCATCCGGGACCCGTTGGGCGGCTTCGAGGTCCACTACTCCATCGAGCCGGCCAAGATCACGGTGGAGCCGTTCGAGGGGAGTTTCCAGACCAACTTCGAGCTGGCCGGCCGGGTTTCGGACGACGCGGGCCGGACAATCTACCAGTTCACCAAGGAATTTCCGGTCAAGCTGAGCGCTGCGGAGCTGGAGGGGGTCCGGGCCAAGTCCCTGTCCATCCAGGATCTGTTCCCGCTCATCCCCGGGACCTACACCTTCGACATCCTGCTCAAGAACACCCTGTCCAAGGAATTCACGGGGGTGGCCAAGAAGGTCGTCGTCCCCGGCCCCGCGGGAGCTCCCGAAATGAGCCCGCTGCTCCTGGCTTACGGCGCCGAGCGGAAGGCGGTGCCCGAGGCGGAAAGGGTGCCGTTCATGAGCCGCGGCGAGCAGTTACTCTGCCAGACCCGGAAGACCTTCGGCACGAAGGACACCCTGATCACGTTCTTCCAGCTCTACGGTCTGACGCCGGAGCTCCGGGAGGCGGGCAGGCTCCGGATCGAGTATCTCAAGGAGGACCAGCCGTTCTCGTCTCGGACTCTGCGGCTGTCGGCGGAGGGAGCCGGCACAGACGTCGTCGAATCCCAGCCTCTCGAGGAGTTTCCGCCGGGTTACTACCAGGCCCGGGTCACGCTCATCGATGCGGGGGGCGGGGAGACGGCCGTCCGCAAGGAGAACTTCGAAGTCTCGCCCGCCCCGGCCGTTCCGAGACCCCTGGTCATGGCCAAGGTCCAGACCGCCTTCCGGCCGGAAGACGAACTCTTCGCGACCGGCCTCCAGTACCTCAACGCCGGCGGCCTGGACGAGGCTCGCGACCGGCTCGAGCAGGCGTATCACGCGGCCCCGCAGAGGACCGATTTCGCGCTGGCGTACGGGCAGGTCCTCTTCAACGGGAAGGACTTTGCCGGGGCCAAGGCGGTTCTCCAGCCTTTCGGCGCTGCCCCGGAGCAGGCCTCGGCCGAGGTCCTGTCACTGTTGGGACGGACCTGCCACGCCCTGGGCGAGTTCCGGGAGGCCCTGACCTATTATTCGGGCTATCTCGGCCGGTTCGGGATGAACATCGATATCCTGAATTATCTCGGCACCTGTCAGTTCCAACTCGGGAACCGGGAGGAGGCCGTCAAGGCCTGGGAGAAGTCGCTGGAGCTTGCGCCCGACCAGGACAGGATCAGGAAACTGCTGGATTCTCTGAAGAAATAATAGCAGAATATCCGGAGGGACCGGGGGATAGTTCTCGATCAGAATCGCCGGGTCCGGGCCCCGCGGGGCAGGTTCCGTCCCGGGGGAGGGTGTCATGCGGATCGTGTTTTTCGAGCCTTTGGGCCGGGCCGTCAGGCGGACGAAGCAGGCCTTGTTCACGCCGTTCGATGCGCACAAGTGGTTCGTGGTCGGGTTCAATGCTTTCCTGGCCGGGCTGGCGGATTGGAACCACGGCTCGAGCGGGACGCGGGGCCGGGGCCGGATGGACTTCGGGGAGTTCCTGGCTCTGCCCGGAAAGGCCTGGGCCTGGCTCACCGTCCATCCGGGGTGGTTCGTGGCCATTGTGTTTCTGGCCGCCCTGGCCGTCGTGGTCGGGGTCGTCATCCTCTGGCTGAGCTCGCGGGGGACGTTCATGTTCCTGGACAATGTCGTCCGGGACAAGGCGGAGATCGCCGCCCCCTGGAAGCAGTATGCCGGGGCCGGCGATTCTCTGTTTCTCTGGCGGCTGGTGTTCGGGCTGATCGCCTTGGGGCTGTTCGCCGCCCTGGCCGTGGCTTTCTTCGTGTCCGGGGCCGAGGTTTACGGGCGGGGGCGGCCGGGCCCGCTGCCTGTCCTCTGGATCGTTGGCATGGCGGTGTGGTTTCTCGCCCTGATCGTCGTCATCGGATACATCGCGCTTGTCCTTAAGGATTTCGTCGCGCCGCTCATGTACAAGACCGGCGTCAAGGCGACGAAGGGCTGGAGCATGTTCCTGGCCCTGTTCGGGAAGTACCCGCTCCATTTCATCGGGTACGGTCTGCTCGTATTCGCGCTGGTGATCGCTTTCGTCATCTTCGTCATCCTGGCCGGACTGATAACCTGCTGTATCGGATGGTTCCTGCTGGTGATTCCCTATATCGGGACGGTCGTCACGCTGCCGTTCTGGTATGCGCTCCGGGCCTTCAGCCTGGAGTTCCTGGCCCAATTCGGGCCGGAGTACGCGCTCTTCCCGGCCCCCGCCGCCGGGCCGACAACGGCCCCTTGAGCACCAGCAAAGACGGTACCGGGTCTACAAAATGCTGGTTTTTGAAGAATCCAAGACCGGCGTTATCATGCCCCCGGCGTCTTGAATAACGCGGTCAAGCAGGAGCTTCATGTTGTCCGGGAGCTTCATTTCGACCCAAAAGCGGCCCGCCGAGCCCCTCGCCGATCCGGAGCCTGTCGTACAAGCTATTTATTATCGGTGGGATGACTTGGGCCGCCCCCAAGGAGGTCGTCGACCCGGGCGAAGGCGTAGCCGCGGCGGCGCAGCTCGTCGATAAGGTCGGCCAGCCTCAGGTAAAACTTGTCGGTGCGGGCCGGGTCGGTCCCGATGTGGATGAGCAGGAGGAAGCCGTTGAGTCCGCGGGGGTCCAATGTCTCGTAATCGAGAATCCGGCCGTAGATCGTCTCGGAGCTCAGATATGACGGCATGTCGAAAGTGGTATAGTCGGCATTCGAGGAAGTGCCCGGCGTGAAGTCGAAGAGGACGAGCCCCAGCTCACGACTCCAGCGCGCGATATCCGAGTTATACCACTCGTAGGGCGGGATGAAGAAAGGCGCGCGGTCCCTGGAGATTCCGAATCGCTCCATCTCGCGGTAATTGGCCAGGAGGTCGCGGCGGAACTCGTCCCGCGTGACCAGCGTCTTCGCTCTGTCGTTCCAGTCGCAGTACAGGAGATGCTTGTCGGAGTGGGGCCCGAGATAATGGCCGTCCGCCGCCAGCCCCCGGATGAGGCCGTCGAATTCCGCGGCGCGGAAGAAGTCCCCGGTGAAAAAGAAGCCGGCCCGGATTCCCTTTTCCCGGAGGACCTTCCGGATGTGCGGGCCGCCCTCGCCGAAGTCGCCTCCCGTGAAGACGAGCGCCAGCCGCTTTACCGAAGTGTCCCCGCGGACGATTCCTCCCTCGTCGTAGGTGAAGGCCCGGCCTGGATCTTGGGCGGCCAGCGGCAGCAGGAGGAGCGCCGCGAGGGCCGCCCGGAAAGCCGGGAGGAACGTTCCCGTCACTTGGCGACGTTCCAGCCCCCGACCTTGAGGACCGGCTTTTCCCCGCCCAGGTCCTCGGCATCGAAAAGCCCGGCGATCCGCCGCTTCTCTCCCGGCAGCAGCGTGAAGTAATTGTCGTCCAGGTAGATCGGCAGGACCTCGCGGCCCGAAATGTCGCCGACCACTCTGATCGAGACCTGGAGGGCCAGCTCCCGGGTGGCGTTTTCGAGGTCGATCGTGAATTCGTAGCGGGCGCCCTTCTGGGAAAACTTGTCCTTGACGTCTAGCCCGACGGTCTTCAGGTTCTGGAGGGCTGTCAGGTCGGCGTAGGTCTTGACGGGCGTCACGAACCAGGTCGCGGCGGCGGTGTCGAGGCTGTCGGGCTTCGTCGACAGGCAGTAGAAGTTGCTATCGACGAGCCGCCCCTTCTCGTCGAGGAGCCGGAGGTCGAGGAAGTAGGTCGTCGTCAGCCCGTCCGGAGCCGGCAGGGTGTCGATCACCTTGACGTCGTCGGCCGCCAGAGACACGTCCAGCGACTTGGCGTATTTCTGCTCAAGGCCCAGGTCGAAGACGTGGATTTCGGCCCGGAACTTCGCGGCCGGCTCGCGGGTGAGGTTGGAGGCGACGACCTCGCGGGTCCCGTAGTTGTAGATGAGGTGGAGCGGCTCGCCGGCCTTGCGGGCGCCGTAGAACGCGCCGTTGGGGTTGAGGTAGTAGTCGAACAGCTGCCACCACAGCTTCGGCCAGGCCGCGTTGTACATCCACTGGATGACGCCGGTCGCCTTGTATCGGTTGGCGACGAAGGCCTCGAACATGGCCCGCATGGCCTCGTAGTTCAGGAACTGGGCCTTGGTCACGTAGTCCTCGAGGTCCTTGGGCGGACCGAGGCGCTTGTCCATGGCCTCGTCGTAGCGCGTCAGCTTGGCGAACTCGTTCCGGGCGCAGTGGTAGTACCAGACGTCGTTGATCGGCCAGAGGTCCGCGGCCGGGATCATCTTCTCGAGGCTGCCCAGCGGCGGGACCTGCGGGCCGGGGCCCGTCTCGGTGTTGAAGCCGAAGGCCCCGCCGTTTTCCGTGTCCAGGTACCAGTAGTCGGGCGGCTCGTAGTCGTAGGGGCCGCGCATCTTGACCGCGGATGTCCCGGTGAGCGAGCTCGTCCGCTCCTTGGCCGAGATCAGGGCCGGCCGGGTCGGGTCGTCCTCCTTCATAATGGCGAGGTACTCCTTCTCGAGTTCGGGCCGCGGGTTCGTGTCGCTGCCCTCCATCCAGACGAAGATGCTGGGGTGGTTGCGGAGCCAGAGGATCTGGTCCCGCCACGAATCGGCGATGAGCCGGATGTCTTCCGGCGTCTTGATGCAGCCGAATTCGTCGTTCGGCTTGCCGCCGTAGTTTTCCCACTCCCACTGGCAGCTCCAGCCGACCATGATCAGGATGCCGTTGGCGTCGCAAAGATTGTAGAGTTCCTCGCTCGTGCCCCAGAAGCCCTCCAGCCGGAGGGTGTTGAGGTTGGTCTGCCGGACGTAGAGGACCTGGGCCCGGAGCTTCTTGGAGCGGTTGTCGAGGAACAGGTCGTCGACCCAGCCGCCGCCTCGGACCAGGACCTTGCGGCCGTTGAGCTTGAAGCCCCGGAAGCCCTGCTCGTTGATGTAGTCGGAGACCTCGCGCACGCCGAACCTCACCGTGCGGACGTCGGAGAAGGCGGCCGCCGCCGCAAGCGGGTTGCGGGACGGACGCCGGGTGGCCCAGGGGCCCTCGACGGGTTTGGCCCGGGGCTCCTCTTCCCCGCCTTTCTTGGCTTCCTCGGCCGCCTTGGCCGCGGCCGCCGCAGCGGCTTCGGCCTCCGCCTTGGAGAAGGTCCGCCTGAAGACGAGGGACAGCGTGTAGAGATCGGGCCTGCCCAGGTCGTAGGTCCACCAGACCTTGGGGTCCTTGAGGACAAGCTCGGAGTGGCTCTCGGGCGTCAAGACGACCTTCCTGGTTTCCCTGGGCTCGAGGGTGACGTCCTCCTTGAAGGTCCCCGAATCGACCCGCCCCTCGAGCGTGCCCGACACCCGGACGTCGGCGTTGTTCCGGAGTTCGACGCTGACGGTCAGGCGGGCCTCTTTGAAGTTCTCGAGGTCGAGCTTGGTCGTGACGAAGGGGTGGTCGATGGCCACGTCGCCGGTCGTCCGGACCCGGACCTCCCGCCACAGTCCCATGTTGTTGTCGGGCGGCTTGGGGTTCCAGTCGACGAAGCCGATCGTGAATTCGCCCTTCTTCGGCGGAAAGACCTCGATCGCCACGACGTTCTTGTCGCCCGGGCGGGCCGCGGCGGTCACGTCGATCGAGAAACGGCGGAAAGCGCCGTAGAGGTCGGCCGCGTCCGCCACCTTCTTGCCGTTGAGCCAGACGTTGGCCCGGTAGTTGACGCCGTCGAAATCGAGCCGCACGTTCTTTGTCGCGGGGCCCGGCGGGACGACGAATTCGCGACGGTACCACCAGGACGCCTGAAACGGTTCCGGGGAGACGGACTTGAGGTTCTCCCCGACGAAAATGTCGGGATACAGGCCGTTCTGGACCAGGGTTCCCATGACGGTCGAGGGCACCTCGGCCGGGTACCAGCCCTCGAGCTTGAACCCGGGCTGCGAGACGGCCTCCCCGCCGGCCTTGACCTTGGCCGAGGCCTGGATGAACCAGAGGTCGTTGAGGTCGACCGTGCGCTCGAAGGGGCCGCCCATCATCATCGTCCCGGGCCGGCCCGGGCGCCTTTGATTCATCGGGGCGGCCTGGTTCCCGCCGCAGGAAGGGAAAACGAACGCCGCCAGGACGAAGACAAGGGCCGGAAGCAACAGGCAGGCCCCGGGTCGGGACAGGTAAGCCGATCGGTTCATGACGCCTCCCACCGGAAAGATGACGGAATCATTATATCAATAAACCGGGGCGTTCCCAAAAACGATGCGCGACGCTCGCGGGGCGGGCCGAATCCCGAAAAACGAAACGCTCTCCGGAATTCAGGCGGCGGCTCAGCGCGCGGCCCGGGCCGTCCGGTCGACGGTCATCTTGAAAACCCAGGCATGGCGGCAGGGCGGGGTCTTCACCGCTTCCTCCGGAAGGGTCAGCAGAACGCCCTTCCCCGCCTTTTCCCAGCCGACCGGCTCCCGGGCGCCGAGCATGCGGACGGCGGTCCCGGGCTTGGGGGCGAACGCGAAGATCATGAGCTTATCCGGCGGCGCGGCCTCTTCCTCGTCGGCCAGGTAAAGGGCGTAGACGGTGCCGTCGGCGAGAGCCGTGAAGCAGGTTTTGGCCTCCTTGTACGGGGCGACGGGCCGCGTTTTGTAGATGGCCTCGCCGTTGACGGCCATCCAGCGTCCGACCTCCTCGAGGCGGCGCAGGGCCTCGGCCGGCAGCTCGCCGGCCGGGTCGGGACCGACGTTGAGGAGCAGGTTGCCGCCCTTGGCGACGATGTCCACCAGCAGGTGGATGAGCCGGGCGGGGCTCTTATAGCGGTCGGCCGGCAGGAAAGACCACTGGTTTCCCAAGGTCATGCACGTTTCCCACGGATAGGGGAGGGGCTGGTCCGGAACCTGCTGCTCGGGCGTGCGATAGTTCTCATACCGGCCGGCGACGGTTCGATCGACGATGAGAAGCGAGGGCCAGCGGTTGCGGGCCATGGCCGCGATTCTCGGCATGTCGATGTCCATGTTCCTGTCGTCGCGGACGAAGACCCCCGGCCCGATCTCCCTCATCGGCTGCGGCCGGACCCAGCCGCCGTCGAGCCAGAGGATGTCGAGTGGGCCGTAGCCCGAAACGAGCTCCTCTATCTGGCGGAAGGTGAAATCGCGGAATCGCTGCCAGCGTTCCGGGTAGCGGGCGATGCTGTAGTTGACGTTGCGGTCCGGCGTCGCCCATTCCGGCGCCCAGAAATCGGGCGAGTGCCAGTCGGGCTTGGAAAAATAGGCCCCGATGCCGAAGCCCTCTGCGCGGAACGCGTCGAAGACCTCCCTGGTGACGTCCGCTCGCGGGTCGTCGCGGAACGCGCATTCGGGGCCGGTGATCCGGTAATCGGTCTGCCGGGTGTCGAACATGCAGAACCCGTCGTGATGCTTGGTCGTGAAAACGACGTACCTCATTCCGGCGCCCTTGGCCGCCGCCGCCCACTTCTCCGGGTCGAAGCGGACCGGGTTGAAGGTGCGGGGGAGGGCCTCATAGGCTTTCTTGTAGGCGACGTAGTCGTCCATGGTGCGCCGGCACCACGGCTCGTCCTCCGAGCAAATGGTCCAGGACTCGACGACGCCCCATTGGCTGTACGGGCCCCAGTGCATCATGAGCCCGAACTTCAGGTCCCGGAACCACTCGAGCTTTTCGAGGACCGCGGGGTCCGTCTCGACTTCGGCTTCCGCCGAGGGCTTGTCCTGAGAGGCGGGGCGGGTTACCGCCGGGCCCGACATGAACAGCGCGGCCAGCGCGCACGGGACCGCCGCGGCCAGCAGCCTGGAGACAGTCTTCATCGCTTTCCTCCCTCGAAGGTCCCCCTCAAGTTAATACAAACGCCGGCGGCGTTCAACCTGCGCCGAGAGCCAGACGATTATCAAGGAAGGGCCGCAATCTCCCGCTTGAGGCGGGCCAGCACGACTCCGGCGTTGCGCCGGGTCTTGGCTTCGACCTGGATTCGGATGATCGGTTCCGTGTTCGAGGGACGGACGTGGGCCCAGGCGTCCCCGAATCGCATCTTCAGCCCGTCGAGAGTCGAGATCGTCTCCCGGCCGTGCGCCCGCCGCAGCGAGCCCAGTAGCCGCAGGGCGTCCTCCTGGGTCCCCGGGATCCTGTCTCTGACCATGACGTAGAACGGAATCTCCCGTCTCAGCGCCGACACGGGCTTGCCGCTCTCGGCCATGAACTGGAGGACGAGCCCGGCTGCCGCGAAGCTGTCCCGGCAGGGGTGGACCTTCGGCCAGATGACTCCGCCGTTTCCTTCGCCGCCGATGACGGCCCGCCTGGCCAGCATCTCCTCGACCACGTTCGTTTCACCGATCTTTGTCCGGTAAACGGGGACCCCGGCCGCCCGGGCCAGGTCGTCGATGGCCTGGCTCGCCGAAAGATTGACAACCACCGGTCCCGGCGTCTTGCCCAGCACGTACTTGACGGCCAGGGCCAGGGTCAGGTCCTCTCCGAGCGCCCGGCCGCTCTCGTCGACGACGGCCAGCCTGTCCGCATCGGCGTCCTGGGCGAACCCCACTTCCGCCCCAGCCCGGCGCACGCTCCGGCACAGCTGACCCAGATTCTCGGGCGTGGGCTCGGACTGGCGGGCGAACGCCCCGCCCGCCTCGGCGTTGATGAGCGTCGACCGGCAGCCGAGAGCCTCAAGGAAGCCCGGCATCAGGACGGCGCCGGCGCCGTTGCTGCAGTCGGCCGCGACCTTGATCGCCTTGGCCCCGACGAGGTCCGCGTCCAGGGCCTCGAGCAGCCTGGCCAGATGGCGCCGGGCCGGCTCCGGTTCCGTCGTGACGGTCCTGTGTCCGGTTGCCCCGACAAAGGAAAAGTCCCCCTGGTGGTAGATGTCGAGGAACTCCTCGTACTCGGACGGGTTGAGATACAAGCCCCGGGCGCTCAGAAATTTGAGCCCGTTCCACTCCCGCGGGTTGTGGCTGGCCGTGACCACGATCCCTCCCCGTGCCCCCATCTCCCTGGTCAGCAGGAGCGCCGACGGGATGGGGCAGATGCCGATGTCCACGGGACCGCATCCGGCGGCCAGCAGCCCGGCGTAAACGGCGTTCACCAGCATCTCGCCCGAGGGCCGGGCGTCGCGCCCGACGACGATCTTGCCGGCTCCCGTGTAAGTGGCGAAGGCGGCCGCGAAGCGGCCGGCGAGCTGAGGGGTCAGGCTGTCGCCGATGATGCCCCGCACCCCTGAGATGCCGACCTTGAGCGACAGCTTTCCTTTCATGTCACACCAGCTGCGAAACGAAGGTCACCACCCGGTCGGCCTCCTCGCGGGCGGCCTTCATGTCCGCGTTCTCGGCGATGACCCGGATCATCGGCTCCGTGGCCGAGGCCCGGATGTGCACCCACCCGTTCCGCCTTTCCACCCTCACGCCGTCGAGGGTCGTAACCTCGTCGTCCGGAAAGAGCCGCCGGGTTTCCGCGACGACCGAATGGACGCGGGACGGAGGGCAATAGACTTTTTCCTTGACGATGTGGTATTTCGGGATCGCCTCCACAAGCTCCGAGAGCATCTTCCCCGAAACGGCCATGGCCTCGAGGATGAGCCCCATGGCCAGGAAGCCGTCGAAGGCGGGCTGAAAGCGCCTCACGGCCACTCCGCCGCTGCCTTCGCCGCCCAGGCTTCCGGCTTCCCCGGCCAGGGACTGGACGACGTAGGACTGCCCGACCCTGGTTTTCAGGACCGGCGCCCCGAACCGTGCCGCGACGTCCTCGATCATCCGCGATGTCGAGGCGTTGGTGACGACGGGACCGGGCTCTCTCTCGAGCCAGCGGCCGGCCACGAGCGGCAGCGTGTACTCCTCCGAGAGCGTCTCGCCGTCCTCGGCTACGGCCGAAACCCGGCCGGCGTCGCTGCTGAGAAGGAATCCGGCGTCGGCGCCCCCGACGCGCACCAGGGAGGCCACCTCGCCGGCGTTGCGCGGCCGCGGCTCCGGGTCGTGGACGAAGAACCCGGTCGGCTCGTCGTTGACGGCGATGAGCCCGCAGCCGAGGCGTTCGCAGAAGCCGGCCGCGAGCCCCGCGGCGGCGCCGTTGCACGGGTCGACGACGATCTTGAACCCGGCCCTGGAGATGCGCTCCGTGTCCAGAAGCGCCGCGAGGTCGCGAAAATATCCCTCGGCCCCGCAGGCCCGGGTCCTGACCCGGCCCAGGCGCGACAGCCCGGCTTTCCGGAATCTCTCCAGGTGGTAGCTGTCGAGCACGGCCTCGCCCTGAAACTCGTTGAGGAAGGTCCCGTCGCGGTTGACGAAGGCCAGGGCGTTCCATTCGCCGCCGTTGTGCCCGGCCGAGACGGCGATCGCCCCTGAGGCCCGGGACGGTTTGACGAGCTTCTGGAGGATGGGGGTGGGACAGACCCCGAAATCGAGGACGCCGCAGCCGGTCGAGGCCAGGGCCGCCGCCGCGGCCCGCTGGAGCATCGGTCCCGAGGGCCGGGTGTCGCGCCCCAGGAGGACCGTCCCGCCGCCGAGCCAGGTCCCGAAGGCGCAGGCGAAATCCATGACCAGTTCCGGAGTGATCGTCTCCCCGACGATCCCGCGGACTCCGGAGATGCCGATCTTGAGGAGCTTCATGTCACGAGGCCCTTCGGCCCGGACGGCCCGGGCCGGCCGTCAGCCCTGGTCCTTGGCGATCTTCTTCAGCTTGTCGTTGGCCATGATGGCCAGGTCCACCCGGCGGTTCAGCTGGCGGCCCTCGGCGGTGTCGTTGGTGGCGACGGGCTGGTCCGGACCGTAGCCCGTCACCGTGAAGCGCGCGGACTGGACGCTCTGCTGGGCCAGGTAGGCGGCGACGGACTTGGCCCTGCGTTCCGACAGGGTCTGGTTGTGCTCGTGCGTCCCGGTCGAGTCGGTGTGACCCTCGATGAGGACATTGGTGTCGGGATACTTGTTGAGGATCACGGCCAGGTTGGTCAGGTTCTCCCGGCTCGGGTCGCGCAGCTCGTGCCTGTCCACGTCGAAGAGCAGCCCGGAGTCGAAGGTGATCTTGATGCCCTCCCCGATGCGCTCGATCTTGGCGCCTTCGAGGTCGCGGCGCATTTCGGCCGCCTGCTTGTCCATGTAGTGGCCGATGTACGCTCCCGCCGCCCCGCCGACGGCGGCCCCGATGATGGCCCCGACCGCGGTGTTTCCGGCGGCGTTGCCGATCAGGCCGCCGACGACCGCGCCGCCGGCGCCGCCGATGATGGCCCCTTTCTCGGTCTTGTTCAGGCCGGCGCAGGTGACGCTTCCGAGCGCGAGAGTCAGGGCCAGGCCTCCGATCAGAACTTGTTTCACGCGCGACTCTCCTTTATCCCCGGATTGGCGGCCCGCCGCCGGCTGTGATTTTACCGAAAAGGTCCGGGCCGGGTCAAACCCGCGCCGGGTCTGGGGAAAAAAAGGAGCAAGGAGGGCCAGGAGAGGAATCCCCGATATCCAGCTCCTTCGTTCGCAATAGCCTTGGATGAAAGGCCCTCCTTGCGATGGCCCCATCTTCGCAGGACGCGCCCGGCCGGTCAATCATCTTTCCGGGCTAAAGCATGGGGGATATTTGCCCCCTTCCGGTCACCCCGTCCGGCGACCGCTCCTGCTCCATATGGATGACCCCAAAATCGGGGATGACCCCAAAATCGGGGACACAATACTAATTTCGGCAAACAGGCCTCCGGACGGGGATCCTCCCTCGTCCCCCGAAAGTCCGGAATCGGGGATGACCCCAAAATCGGGGACACAATACTAATTTCGGCAAACAGGCCTCCGGACGGGGATCCTCCCTCGTCCCCCGAAAGTCCGGATGTTTGACCCTGTCCGGCGAAATCAGTATGATGAGGAAAACTTCGGAGAGGAGGGTCAGGGTGGACGTCAGGCAATTCATCGCTTCTCAGGTCGAGGAGATCCGAAACACCGTGGCCGGGGGGACGGCGATATCGGCCCTGTCGGGAGGGGTGGACAGTGCCACCTGCACGGTTCTGGCCCACGAGGCTCTGGGTCCACGGCTCACGAGCGTTTTCATCGACCACGGCCTGATGCGGGCCGGAGAACCCCGGCAGGTCGTTGACGCCTTCGCGGGACTCGGGATCAAGGTCGACGTCGTCGACAAGAGGGAAGAGTTTTTCGCCGCCCTCGAAGGCAGGACCGACCCCGAGGACAAGCGCAAAGCCTTCCGGTACGCTTTCTACAGCGCCTTCGGCCGGGAGGTCCTCAAGAGCAAGGCCCGGTTCCTCATCCAGGGGACGATCGCGGCCGATATCATCGAAACCCAGAAAGGGCTCAAGACCCAGCACAACATCCTGGAGCAGATCGGCATCGACCCCCAGGAGGGTTTCGGTTTCAAGGTCATCGAGCCGCTCAAGGAGATCTTCAAACACGAGGTACGGGAGGTAGCCAAGGCGCTCGGGCTGCCCGAATCGATTACCGGCCGGATGCCCTTCCCGGGTCCGGCCCTGGCCACGCGGATCATCGGCGAGGTGACGCCGGAGCGCGTCGACCTGGTGCGCCGGGCCACGACGATCGTCGAGGAGGCCGTGGCCCCCTTCAAGCCGTTCCAGGCTTTCGCGGTCCTTCTCGGCGACAAGGGGACCGGCATCGCCGGAGGCGGGCGGGCCTTCGGCCACATCATCATCATCCGCTCGGTGGAGAGCCGGGACGCCATGACCGCCGAGCCGAGCCCGCTGCCGTTCGAGGTGCTGGCGGGGATGGCCGGGAGGATCACGGCCGAGATACCGGAAGTCACGCGGGTCGCCTACGAGCTGACCGCCAAGCCTCCGGCGACGATCGAATATATCTAGAGGCGGTGTGACGACAACGGTGTCATTGCGGGGAGGCGCTCTTTCGAGGGCCGAGGCGACGATCTCGGGAGCAACCTCGCGATGACAGACGATTTCGCCGGGACGGAAAGCTGACGACGAGTCGCGATAACGTAGAGGAGGAGTGATGCCATATGTCGGGAGGAGGAGGGCGGATGCGCCCACGCTCGGGGTGTTCGTCCCCTGCGACCCCAGAATCGATGAGGAATCGAGGACGAGGGCCTTCAACATCGGCGTCATGACGGCGCGGCTTCTCGCACGGCGGCTGAGGCTGCCCGACGGCGGCCCGCCCAACGTCTTCCATGCCTCGCGCCTCGTCGACGGCGAGAAGTCGGCGGACAACGCGGCGGCCGAGCTCAAAGAGGCGGGCGTCGATGGAATCTTCATCGTCCCCGACACCTGGTTTTTTCCGGGTAAGACCGCCCTGGCCGTGACCGCCCACTTCGCCCCGTCACTGCCCATCGCCTGTGTCGGCGGAAACAACGCGCCCAAGCCGGGCGTGGTCGGCATCGACGCGCTGGTCGGGGCCTACGCCCAGACGGGACGTCTCTGTCCCATGGTCATCGGCTCCATGCCGGAGACGGGCCCGGCCCCCGAATTCGACGACACGACCAGGTCCGAGATCGTGGACCTGGCCTATGCGGTGCTGGCCCGGGCGGCGCTTCGCGGCCGGCGGTATCTTGCCGTGGACACGGATTCCATGCAAATGGAGACGGCCCTCAACCATGTTCACGCCGCCCGACGGTTCTTCGGGCTGGAGAGCACCCGAGAGTCCATGAAGCTTTTTGCCGACATGCTCTCCGGGAAGAGCGGCTACGACCCGGAGGAGCTTGCGGCGCTTCGCGATTGGGTGGTCAACGTCAAGTTCAGGAACCGCATCTTCTGCGACACCGACGACGTCAAGCGACTGCGCCGGGCCCTTCTGACCGGAAAGGACGTCAAGGCCCCGGTTCTCGCGGCCGCCGACCGTCGCAAGCTCGACGAGGGCCTGGCCCTCTACCTGATCATCCGGAACTACATGCGGGACATCGACGCCGTCGGCGGCGGCTGGACGAACCAGCTCGCCTGGGGTTCGGACCGCCGCGGCATCCCTCTGGCCACGGCCGACATCGCCGAGTCGCTGTTCAACTCGAGCCGGGACCACACCGGAAAGAAGCCGGTCGTGCCCTTCGCCACCGAAAACGATATCCAGGGACTCCTGACCATGATCTTCTATTGCCACCTGTCGGGAGGCCGGCCGACGCTGTTCATGGACTTCAGGAAAGTCTACGAGCCCCGGGAGATCGAGAGGGAAGCCCGGGCCCTGGGCATCGACTTGGAGGCCCACCGCGGCGAGCCCTGGTTGAGGCGCGGCTTCATCGACGGCAACAACTCGGGCTCGGCCTCCCTCGATTACGGGGAAAGGCATTTCCTCTTCAAGGCCGTGGAGTACTACTTCCCGGGCCTCGGGTTTTCGGTGAGCTTTCTCTCGCCCGAGGGCATCGAGGGCCTGGCCGGACGGGTCGCCTACTCCGACCTGAGCGGGATGTTCACCATGGTCCAGGACGAAGCCCGCAGCGTGGCGCTGCCGCCCCGGCTGGCGGAGAAAGTCTGCCACGCCTCCGATTACACCTGGCCCCACACCTTCGTGACGTTCGAGCACGTCCCGGCCGGGCTGGCCAAGATGGGCATGCCCGCCAACCACTTCCATATGGTGACCGGGCTGCCGCGCCGCCGCTGGCAGCATTTCTCCGACTACGCCGGAGTCCTGAACTACAGGTGGGAGAACGCGCCTGACTACGTCGAGGGTCTGGACCGCCCTCTGCCGATGCTCCACCGGATCAACGGCGGCGAGACAGCGGCCAAGATGCTGCTCGCCGGCCGCCGCTAGCGCCCCGGCGGCGCCGGGACCGTTCTCAGCCCTTTGCGTGGGTCCGTTGGCAGGAGCCGAACCGGATCTCAAGAGCGCTCATATGAGCAAATTGGAGAACCTGCACCGAATCCTGCCCCCCTGGCGACGCCGAGGTTGCAGGCCGGCTACTCCCTCCTCAGGACCTCGAGAAACCGCTGGATGCTCAGGGGCGCGCTTCCCTCGTAATGGTTGTTGACGTTAACGTAGGTCAGGACCTTTTTCCGGGCGTTTCGCCGGACGATCTTCGCCGCGGCGGCCAGGCCCTCGGGCTTGGGGGCCACGACAGCGTCCCACACCTCCCCCGTCTCGTTCTCGATCTCGAGCCTGTCGCCGCCGTGGAGCCGGATGACCTGAAAGTCTGCCGTCGACGGAGCGAACCGCTCGAAGACCTGCCCGATCGGGGGCATGTAGTATCCGTCCAGATAGACGAAGCCCAGGCGGTTTTCCTCGAGGAACCGGAAGAATTCGGGGGAGTAGTAGTTCGGGTTGCGGATTTCGACGGCGTACCGGACGCCCGCCGGCGCGGAGCGGATGAACTCCCCGAACCGCTCGAAGAAGGCCTCTTTGGACGGCATCTTCTGCCGGTTGAGGTATTCGAACTGGAACATGACGGGCCCGAGCTTCGGCCCGAGAGGGGAGAGGTTGTCGAGAAAACGGCCCAGCAGGCCGGGGTCCAGAAAGTGCGGATTCGGTTCCCCGGTCGAGGCCCGGCGTCCGGAGGCCTGCTTGGCGTAATGATGCGTCAGAGTCAGGGAGTTGGGAGCCTTGACGGTGAAGACGAAGCCGGCCGGCACGCTCCTTTCGTAGGACCGAACTGTGGCCGGATCGGGGAGCCGGGCCTGTCCCGGGAACAGGCTCCAGAACCATTGGTCGATCTCCACGGTATCGAGCGTCCGGGCATAGTCGGCCAGATAATCTTCGGGCCGGTAGTGCTTGGCGGGCCTGTAGACGAGGCCCTTCCAGGTGTCGTACTTCCAGGAGCAGGTGCCGACCCGGAGAAGACCCTTGAACTCCTCCGGCGCGGCCAAGTCCAGATCGGCGTCCCCCATCGCGAATCCAGATTACGCGGCCGGTCGCGGCCTGTCAAATCCGGGTCACGCCCGGCTTCGGGGACTGAAAGAACGAAGAAAACCAGCAAGACGGTACCGGGTCTACATTTTGCTGGTTTTTTTCCAGCACTTTGTAGACCCGGTACCGTCTTGCTGGTGCCGGCGCTTACCGGTTCGCCGGGGACAGGCTCTCGAAACGGACCTGGGCCGGGATCTTGTTGAGGACGGCCGGGTTGAAGCCCGGACGCTCGGCCGCGAAAGGCGGCCAAGTCAGGCTTCCGAACCAGGCCGGTTTCGACGAAAGGTAAAGGGAATCCGGCAGATTGTGGTCGGGGATGTTCGGAGCCCAGGTCAGCCCGTTCGTAACGTAGTCGTAGTTGCCGTGCCGGACGAGCGTAGCCCCCGTCGTGGCGTCGGACGGGTAGCCGGTCGCCGAGCAGCAGTTGTACCCGATTTTCCAGAGGACGGGGTTCATGTAGGAGTCGACGTAGGGAATCTGCTCGACGACGCCCGGGCAGCCCGGCGTTCCCAGGATGTTCCCCACGAAGGTGTCGTAGTAATTGTTGGCGTCGACGATGGCCGCGATAAGGTTGGCGTCAACCGGCTCCCCCGGATTCTCGCGAGTCAGGTGATTCCGGAACACGACCTGGTGGCTTCCGGAGCCCCAGTAGTTGTCGAAGTCGATCATGCCCGCGACGTTGCCCTCCCACAGGTTCATGTAGCTGTGGGCGCCGTGCGTCCCCATGGACTGGATGAACCAGTCCCGCTCGTAATGTTCGGTGCGCTCCTGGTAATTGTAGGCGATGACATTGCCGGCGCCCCCGGCCTCCAGCGCGACCGCGTAGTGGAGATGGTAAAGGACGTTGTTCTCGATGAGGTTGTCGCTCGAGCCCAGGCTGACGTTGACGCCGTAGCCCCGGTCGCTCGTGAACGACTTGGCGTCGTGGAAATAGGAGTCCCGCACCTCGTTGCCGTAGGTTCCGTACTGGAGCTCGACGTGCTTCTTCGAGGTGTTGGCGCTCTCGACGCCTTTCACCCAGCAGTAGACGCAGCCGGCCATGAACACGGAATGTCCGTCCGTCGTCCCGTCCGCGGACTCCATGTAGAGGGCCTCGATGCCGGCGTTCCGCACCGGGGACCCCGACAGTCTGACCAACTGGGGCAGCAACTCGGCCTTGTATGTGAAGTGGAGCGGGCGGACGAAGCGGACGGTATTTCCGACAACCGCCGCGACCAGCTTGGTCTCGCCCATGGCCCGCGTTCCGTTCACCCCGTAACGGCCGCACCACCTGCACGTCCCGCCCGTGCCGGTCGACGTGACGAGGCTCGGGTCGTTGAGCTCGTCGATGCTCACGACGTCCCCGGCCCTGAAGGCGCTCCCGCCCGCCACGGTGATCGTGTCGGATCCTTTCTCGTACCCCGTCAGCACGTCGGTCACGGAGCTCGCGCTGCTGCCTGAAATGCGGAAGATGTGGCTCGAGGCATATTGGATGACCCGCGTTTTGTCCGGGCCCTCCCCCCGGACCACGATGCCCTTGCCGATGGATATCGTTCCGCTGATCTTGTAGGTGCCCTGCGGCAGCAGGACGGCCTGACCCGCCGGACAGGCCGTAACGGCGGCCCGGATGGCCGCCGTGTCGTCGGTCACCCCGTCGCCCTTCGCGTTGTAGGGGGCGTTTTTGGCGTTGACGCCGACGGGATAGACGGGGATGCCCTTGACTCCGTTTGCATAAACCCCGGCTCCGCTCCAATCGATCAGGCGTTCCGGCGGGAAGATCTCGGACAGCTTCAGAACGGTGATCGTCCGGCTGACGGTGCTCGTCCCCGAGCCGTAACCCACCGTCAGGGTAACCGTGTAGGAGGCCGGAGACTCGAAGGTGTGGCTCGGGTTCTGGGCCGCGTCGGTGGCGCCGTCGCTGAAGTTCCATTGCCACGAAACGGGACCGCTGGTCGAGGCGTCCGTGAACTGCACCGGCTGCCCCTCGACGGGACTCGAGGGGCTGTAGGTGAAGGCGGCCGTCTGGGGCGGCGTCGTAACCGTGACGGCCCTCGTCGTGCTCTTTGAGCTCGAGGCGTTGCTCACGGTCAGGGTGACGGTGTATGAGCCGGCCGCGCCGAAGACGTGGCCCGGGTTGCGGGCCGTGTCGGTCACCCCGTCGCCGAAGTTCCACCCCCACGACGTCGGGCTTCCCGTCGATGTGTCCGTGAACTGGACGACCTGTCCTGTCTCGGGGGAAGCGGGGGTGTAGCTGAACGCGGCCGCAAGATCCGCGGCGTTGTTGTCCTGGGCCCCGCATGCGGCCAGAAAGGCCGCCGCGAGGGCCAGAAAGGCCGCCCGTCCAGCCGCTTTCGAAATCGCAAGCATGAGAAACTCCTTAGCCGTCAACCAGGGTTGTTGAGGGTTCCGGGCGGACGCGGCGGGAGCCGTCCGCCCGCCCATGAACCCGGCCACCGGCGACGAAGCCCATTTTAGCCCTCTCGAGGTCTTCAAACAAGGGCCCGGGGCCGTGCGGTGCCCGGTCTCTTGGGGGACGTCGCCTGAGCATTCCCGGAGGAAGGTCAGCTTCGAGCCGGACACCCAGGGCGAAGCGGACACTTTCGTCTTGCCAAGGACCGAACATTTTCATGTTACATGGACACGGCCGCGACCGGCCGCGACCGGCGTTGACAGGCCGGGACGATTCTGCTATTTTTGTGGGACCTCGCGGGGCCATCGTCTAGAGGCCCAGGACAGGTGGTTCTCAGCCATCAGACCGGGGTTCGAATCCCCGTGGCCCTGCTCGCCTGGAAATCCCCTTTTCTCCTGATTTTCGTGCCGCCTGTTCGCCCTTGATTTTGCTCACCGTTTATCGGGGACCGATGCCGGCCGAATCGCTGCGCACCGAGTGGAAGTGCAACCATTTTCCCGGGTCTGCCGTCTCTTCCTTTGAAGCCGGTTCTCGAGAATACCGCCATGTTCAAGAACAATCTGAAAATCGCCCTCCGGAACCTCCTCAAGCACAAAGGATTCTCGATCATCAACATCGCCGGCCTTGCCCTGGGTGTCGCGGCGGGTCTTTTCGTTCTTTTATTCGTCGGCGACGAAACGAGCTACGACCGGTTCCACGAAAAGGCGGACCGTATTTACAGGATGGCGCAATATATCCACGTCGAAAACCGCGTCGATTCCGCCCTGCCCACCCCGCCAATCCTGGCGGCCGCCCTGGCCGGGGAGTTTCCCGAAATCGAGTCGACCGCCCGCGTCGCCAGGGTCGGCGGGGCGATCGTTAAGTACGAGAACCAACGGTTCACCTCCTCCCGCGTCTATGCCGCGGATCCGGACTTCTTCAAGGTTTTTTCTTTCCGGCTTGCCCGCGGCGACCCGAGGACGGCGCTGGCCGAACCGAACCGGGTCGTCCTCACCCGCTCGGCCGCCCGCAGGTGTTTCGGCGGCGGGGACCCCATCGGCCGGGTCCTGGCGATCGGGCCGTACGATTTCGCCGTGACCGGGGTCGCCGAAGACTGTCCCCGCAACTCGCATTTCCATTTCGAATACCTGACCTCGATCCCGACGTATCCCCGGAGCAGGGTCACCGGTTGGTTCGAGGGGTACTGCGCCACCTACGTCGTTTTGAAGAAAGGCGCCTCCAGGGAGTCTCTGGAGGCCAGGCTTCCGGAGTTCGTCCTCAGCCACCATTACGGAGGGAAGAAGGGCGGGGCCTTTTTCAAGGACTGGGTCTACTTCCTTCAGCCGCTGACCTCCATCCACCTTCACTCCCGCCTCCTCATCGGCGAGTTCGAGGCCAACAGCAGCGCGGCCTATGCCACGATCTTTTTCTTCATCGCGGTGCTGGTTCTCCTCGTCGCCTGCGTCAATTTCGTCAACCTCTCCACGGCCCGCTCCTGCACCCGCGCGCGGGAGGTCGGAATCCGGAAGGTCTTCGGCTCGGACCGGGCCAGGCTCGTCCGGCAGTTTCTCGGGGAATCGGTCCTGATGACCCTGGCCGCCTTCGGGATCGCCCTGGCCGTCATGCTGGTGATGATGCCGGCCTTTCAAAACCTGACGGGAAAAGCGATCGGCGTCCGCGATCTTGCCGTGCCCCAGGTTTTTCTCTTCGTCGTCCTCCTGGCCCTCGTCGTCGGGATCGGGTCCGGGATCTACCCGGCGTTCGTTCTGTCCTCGTTCAGGCCGGCGGCCGTTCTCAGAGGAGCGCACGACCGGGGCCCGGGATCTTGCTCCTCCGCGCTGAGAAAATCCCTTATCGTCCTCCAGTTCGCCGTTTCCGTGTTCCTGCTCGTCGGCACGGCCGTCGTTTACAAGCAGACGGATTACTTCCAGAGCAAGCGGCTCGGCTTCGACCGGGAGCATGTTCTCGTCGTCAGGGACGCCGCCCTCCTGAGAAATCGGGTCCGGGCATTCAAGGACATGCTCCTCCGGCACCCGGACGTCCAGAGCGTCGCGCTGTCCTCGGGCCTGCCGGGCGCGGATCCCGACGGCGTGAGCCTCCGAGTCGTCGTGCCTGAAGGAAGCCGGGAAGGGGTGGTCATGGAGATACTGACCTGCGACCAGGATTTCCAGGAGGCGCTCAAACTGGAAATGGCCGAGGGGAGATTCTTTTCATCCGAATACCCCGCGGACGCCAGGGCATTCGTCATCAACGAAGAGACGGCGCGCCAGCTGGGGTGGGCCCATCCGGTCGGGAAGACGTTCAAGTACGAAAAAGAGGACTATCATGTCATCGGCGTGGTCAAGGACTTTCACTTCTACTCCCTCCACGCCAGGATCCCGAGAATGGGTTTCGTTTACACGGGCGACCTCAGGGAGAAGAACGGGGATTATTTCGCGGTCAGGATTCGGCCTGCCGATATCAGGAGCGTTCTGAGCTATGCCCGGGCGGCCTGGGACTCCTTCTCGCCGCCGCTCCCGCTGAATTACTCGTTCCTGGACGATGACTACGCCGCTCTCTACGCGGCCGAGACGCGGATCATGAAAGTCGTCGGCGTTTTTGCGGCCCTGGCCATCGTCATCTCCTGCCTGGGCCTTTTCGGGCTGGCGTCCTTCATGACAGAGCGGCGGAGAAAAGAGATCGGCATCAGAAAAGTCCTGGGCGCCCGGGTCGACGAGATCGTCTTCCTGCTGGGCAGGGATTTCCTGCGGTGGGTCCTGATCGCCAACGTCATCGCCTGGCCAGCCGCCTATTATGTCACGCACGGCTGGCTGCAAAAATTCGCCTACCGGATCGAGGTCGGCGTCTGGCCCTTCATCTTATCCGCGGGGACGGTCCTGGCCATCGCGGCGGCCACTCTCGGTTATCAAACCGTCGCCGCGGCGCTGGCCAATCCGTCCGATTCCCTCCGCAACGAGTAGGCCGTCCGTTTGGCTTTCCGTCCGGAAGGGCTTTCGTGTTTCCCCTGATTGACGCCAGGATGCCGCGGGGATCGAATCCCCATGGCCCCGGATTGATCGACAAGGGTGGAAAAAACCAGCAATATGTAGACCCGGTACCAATCCTGCTGGCCCGGCCGCGCCGGGCCCGGTCCGCCGGCGCCGAAATCCCGCCTAGAGCGTGACCTCGTTCGACATGCTGAGGACGTTGTCCGCGACGTCGAGAGCCACCACCTGGTAAGTGAACGTGGTGCCGCTGTCGATAAAGGTGTCGAAGCATTCCCAGACCCCGCCCACGAGCAGGGATCCCAGGAGCTCCTGAACGGCCTGATAGCTCCCTCCGGTCGCCTTCCTGTAGAGGACGTAGCGGGCGACGGCGACCCCGGCCGGGTTGTCGATCGTGGCCCTGAGCCTCCCGTAGTCGCGCTGGATGATCCAGGCCCTTTCCGTGCGCCTTTCGCCGCTCAGGACCATGGCGATCTGACCGGCCGTCTGGTTGATCGTGACGTCCTTGGGGCTGCCGATGGCGTCGGGGGCCAGGATCCTGATGGAACCCTGGCGGGGGGTGATCGTCGTGTTGGCGGCGTAGGAGACTGTGACCGTTCCGCTGTTGGTGCCCGTGACCCCCGAGGTGATGGTAAGCCAGCTGTACCCGCTGGCGACGCCCGCCTGCCAGTCCATGGCCCCGGCGCCGGTGTTTTCGATGGAGAACGTCGTCGTCCCGGCCTCATAGCCCACATCCCGGCTCTCGGGCGTGACCACGAGGTTGAGCGGCGGCTGGACCGTAAGAGTCACCGGCCGGGTGGTATTTCCTACTCCGTTGGTGGTGTTCGTGAAGGTCAGGACGTCGGTGTAGATTCCCTCGGTCAAGGCGTTGGCCCCGGCATTGAGCGCCACCCCGATGACGGCGGAAGCCCCGGGATTCAAGGTCCCGCCCGGTGTCCAGACCGTCATCCAGCCTTGGGTCTTGGTGGCCGACCAGTTGATCGGCAGCCCGCCCCGGTTCTGCAGCGTGAAGTTCATGGTGGACGGGCTGAAGGGTCCGCCCACGAATCCGAGGGAGTCGAGCCCCCCGGCCGGCAGAACCGTAAGCGACCCGGGCACGTTGACGGCCAGGTTTACGGCCCGTGTCGTCGAGCCTTGTCCGGAGGTGGTGTTGGTGAAGGTGACGGTGTCGCTGTAGACCCCCGAGGCAAGGGCGTTAGCCTGGCTGTTGATCGTGACCGTGACCGCGGCTGAGGCGCCCGGCGCGAGGCTGCCGCTCGACGTCGAGAGCGTAACCCAGGATTGGGTTTTGGATGCCGTCCAGGCGATCGCTGTTCCGCCCGTGTTCTCCAACGTATAGACCGCGCTCGAGGGCGTGAAAGGACCGCCTTGGCCTCCGCCGGAATAGAGCCCGGTCGCGGGAGTGATGTTCAGCGCCCCGGTCGTGGCAATGGTCAGAGCGACCGGCCGGGTCGTGTTGCCGCTCCCGTTGGTGATGTTGGCGAAGGACACCGTGTCATTATAGGCGCCGGCCGAAAGGCTGTTGGCCGTGGAGTTGACGGAGACGGTCACGGTTGCCGTCGCGCTCGGGTTCAGCGTGCCGCTGGCCGACGACAGCGTCACCCAGGGCTGGGTCTTGACGGCCGTCCAGCTGATGGCGACCGCGCCCGTGTTCTGGAGGGTGAAGGCCTGGCTGGCCGGGGTGAAAGGTCCGCCCGGATTGCCCGTGGAGACGAGACCGGTCCCCGGGCTCACGGTCATGGCTCCGGAGGCCGAGACGGTCAGGCTTACGGGCCGCGTTGCGTTGCCGGACCCGTTAGTCGCATTCGTAAAGGTGACGGTGTCCGTGTAGGTGCCCGCGGCCAATGAGTTGGCGGCGCTGTTGAGGGACACCGTTATCGAGGCCGTGGCGCCGGGATTGAGCGCTCCGCTCGGCGTCGACAGATTCAGCCACGGCTGGGTGACCGAGGCCGTCCAAACGACGGCCGTCCCTCCCGTATTCTCCACGGTGTAGGTGATGCCGGTGGGATTGAAGGGGCCACCCTGCGCCCCCGTGGTCGTGAGTCCTCCGGCGGGAGCCACCGACAGCACGCCGGGCGAGACGACGCTCAGGCTCACGGACCGGGATGTGGTCCCGCTGCCGTTGGTGATGTTCGTGAACCGCACGGTATCCCCGTAGGAGCCGGCGGCCAGCCCGTTGGCCGTGCTGTTGACCGACACCGTGACCGTCGCCGAGGCTCCGGGGTTGAGAGTGCCGCCGGCCGACGACAGCGTCACCCAAGACTGCGATTTAACGGCCGTCCAGCTGAGAGCGATCTCGCCCGTGTTCTGAAGCGTGTAGACGGCGCTGGACGGGCTGAACGGGCCGCCGACGTTCCCGGTCGACACGAGGCCCTCGGCCGGGGTCACTGTCAGTCCCGACGGCGCCGTGACGGTCAGGCTCACGGGCCGGGTGGTGTTCCCCGCTCCGTTCGTGGCGTTTGTGAATGTCACCGTGTCGGTGTAGGTTCCGGCGGCGAGCGCGTTGGCCGCGCTGGTGATGTACACCGTGACCGTGGTCGATGCGCCGGGATTGATCGCTCCGCTAATCGCCGACAGATCGAGCCATGATTCCGCGACCGCCGCCGACCAAACCAACGCGGCGCCGCCCGTGTTCTGGAGAGTGTAGGTTATGCCGGTGGGATTAAAGGGCCCTCCCTGGACCCCCGCCGTCGTGAGTCCTCCGAGGGGCGTCACCGACAGCACCCCCGGCGAGACGACGCTCAGGCTGACGGACCGGGACGTGGTTCCACTGCCGTTTGTGATGTTCGTGAACTGCACGGTGTCAGTGTAGGAGCCGGCGGCCAGCGAGTTGGCCGTGCCGTTGATCGTGACCGTGACCGTTGACGTGGCTCCGGGATTGAGAGTGCCGCCGGCCGACGACAGCGTCACCCAGGGCTTCGATTTCACGGCCGTCCAGTCGAGGGCGATGTCGCCCGTGTTCTGAAGCGTGAAGACGGCGTTGGGCGGGCTGAACGGGCCGCCGACGTTCCCTGTCGACGCGAGGCCCCCGGCGGGGGTTACGGTCAGGCCCGCCGACGCCGTGACGGTCAGGCTGACGGGTCGGGTGGTGTTCCCCGCTCCGTTTGTGGCGTTGGTGAACGTCACCGTGTCGGTGTATGTCCCGGCGACAAGCGCGTTGGCCTCGTTGGTGATGTACACCGTGACCGAGGTCGAGCTGCCGGGGTTGATCGTGCCGCCCGGAGAGGACAGGTTCAGCCACGATTCCGCCACGGCCGCCGACCAGACCAGCGCGGCCGCGCCCGTGTTCTGGAGAGTATAGGTGATGCCGGTGGGATTAAACGGGCCTCCCTGGGTCCCGGTTGTCGTGAGGCCTCCGGCCGGAGACACAGACAGGATCCCGGCCGAGGACACAGTCAAACTTACGGGACGGGTGGTCGTCCCGGTGCCGTTGGTGGTGTTGGTGAACGTCACCGTGTCGGTGTAGGAACCGGCCGCCAGCGAATTGGCCGCGGCGCTGAAGCTCATGGTGACTGTCGCCGTGGCTCCCGCCGCCAGGTTGCTTCCCGCCGAGGACACCGCGAGCCAGCCCTGGGTCGCGGCCGCTGTCCAGTCGAGCGCGACGCCGCCCGTGTTCTGAAGCGTAAAGACTTTGTTTGCCGGGCTGAACGGTCCGCCGGCGGGGCCGGTCGAGACGAGCCCGTCCGCCGGGGTCACGACAAGGGCCGCCGGGAGGGCGGTGATGGTCAGGCTCACGGCCCTGGTCGTGTTTCCGGCCCCGTTTGAGGTGTTGGTGAATGTCACCGTGTCGCTGTACGACCCGGCGGCCAGCCCGTTGGCCGTGCTGTTGATCGAAAGGAGAACGCTGGTCGAGGACCCGGGATTGAGGGTCCCGCCCGGCGAGGAGAGCGTCGTCCAGGCTTGGGTTTTAGCGGCGGTCCAGGTTATGGCCACGCTGCCCGTGTTCTGGACGGTATAGATGACGCTGGCGGGGGTGAAGGGCCCCCCCGGGGCGCCCGTAGATGTGAGCCCGGGCGCGGGGGACACCGCCAACATCCCACTGGAGGAGACCGTCAGGCTGGCGGTCCGAGTCGTGTTTCCGGCTCCGTTCGTCGCGTTGGCGAAGGTCATGGTTCCGGAGTAGGTCCCTGCCGTGAACGTATCGGCCGTGGCGTTGATGGTAGCCGTGACCGTCGTCGTGGCTCCGGCCGCCAGACTGCCGCTGGCCGGGGCCAGCGTGACCCAGGCCGGGGCCGCCGACGCGGTCCAGTTGAGCGCCGCGCCGCCCGTATTCTCGAGAGTGTACGCTTTGCTCGGAGGGGTGAACGGACCGCCGACCGGCCCGCTTGAAATGAGCCAGTCCTCGGGGGTTACCGCGAGCCGCGCCGAAGCGGCCGTGACGGTCAAGCTCACGGCCCTGGTCGCATTCCCCGTACCGTTCGTCGTGTTGGTGAACGTCACCGTGTCGCTGTAGGGTCCCGCGGCCAGCGTGGTGGCCCCGTTATTGATCGACACGGTGACCGAGACCTTGGCGCCGGGATCAAGTGTCCCGGACGCCGGCAGCACGTTGGTCCACGTTTGCGTGGCGGCGGCCGTCCAATCGATGGCCGAGCCTCCCGTGTTCTGGAGGGTGTAGATGAGGCTCGAGGGGTTGAAAGGCCCTCCCTGCGGCCCGGACGAGGTCAGCCCTGCGACGCCCGTTACGGACATCGCCCCGGCCGTGGACACCGTCAGGCTCACGGGGCGGGTCGTCGTGCCGCTGCCGTCCGTGGCGTTGGTGAAGGTTATCGTATCCGCGTAGGCTCCCGCGACCAGGGTATTGGCCGCGGCATTGATGGTCACGGTAACGGTCGTCGAGGTCCCGGCCGCCAGGCTGGAGCTGGTCGGCGATAGCGTGATCCAAGGCTGGGTCGCGGCGGCGTTCCAATCAAGCGCGGCCCCCCCCGTGTTTTGCAGGGTGTAGGCCTTGCTCGGAGGGCTGAACGGGCCGCCGGTGACGCCGGTCGAAACGAGACCGTCGGCCGGAGTGACCGCGAGTGAGGCCGGAGCCGGGGAGACCGACAGGCTCACGGCCCGGGTCGTATTCCCGGCTCCGTTCGTCGTGTTGGCGAAGGTCACGGTATCCACGTAGGCGCCGGCCGTCAGAGAGTTCGCCCCGGAGTTGAGCGAGACCGTGACAGTGGTCGAGGCGCCGGCGGCCAGAGTCCCGCTCGTCGCCGAAAGGGTGAGCCAGGGCTGGGTCTTGGCCGCCGTCCAGGCGATGGAGGCCCCGCCGGCGTTGAGGAGGGTATACACGGTGCTCGACGGGCTGAAGGGGCCTCCCGGCGAACCCGAAGAAGTGAGACCTCCGGCCGGCGTCACCGACATGGCGCCCGGAGCTGACACGGACAGGCTCACGGGCCTGGTCGTGGTTCCGCTGCCGTCCGTGATATTGGTGAAAGTGACCGTGTCGGCATAAGGCCCTGCGGTAAGCGTGTTGGCCGTCGCGTTGACGGTTACCGTTACCGTGGTCGTGGACAAGGCCGCCAGGTTCCCCGCGGCCGGCGAAACCGTCAGCCAGGCCTGGGTGGAGGCGGCGGTCCAGTCAAGGGCGGTACCGCCTGTGTTCTCGAGCGTGTAGACGATGCTCGACGGCGCGAAGGGGCCGCCCTGGGTGCCCGACGAGGCGAGTCCACCCGTCGGCGTCACCGCGAGATTCCCCGGAATGGCACTGACGGTCAGGCTCACGGCTCTGGTCGTGTTGCCGCTCCCGTTGGTGGTGTTGGTGAAGGTCACCGTATCGGTGTAGGAGCCGGCGGCGAGCGCGTCGGCGGCGCTGTTGATCGAGACCGTGACCGTGGTCGAGGCTCCGGCGTTGAGCGTGCCGTCGGCGGCCGAGAGGTCAGTCCAGGCCTGGGTCTTGGCGGCCGTCCAGTTGATGGCGGTGGCTCCCGTGTTCTGCAGCGTGTAGGCCATGCTGGCGGGCGCAAACGGTCCGCCCGCGGTTCCCGCCGACGCGAACAGGCCGGCCGGAGTGACTACCAGCGTGCCTGGCCCGTTGACGGTCAAGGTCACGGGCCGGGAGGTGCTGCCGGCTCCGTTCGTGATGTTCGTGAATGTCACCGTGTCGGCATAGGTCCCCGCCCCGAGCGCGTTGGCCGTGCTGTTGATCGAGACCGTGACCGTCGCCGTGGCTCCGGCGGCAAGCGTTCCCCCGGCGGTCGAGAGGTTTGCCCAGGCCTGAGTCTTGGCGGCCGTCCAATTGACGGCGGTGCCGCCGGTGTTCTGAAGCGTGTAAACGAGGCTGGCGGGCGCGAACGGTCCGCCGACGCTTCCCGAGGCCGCGAGGCCGCCGCCGGGAGTGACCGAAAGCGCGCCCGGGAGGGCGCTGACGGTCAGGTTCACGGCCAGGACGGTATTCCCGTTTCCGTTGGTCGTGTTGGTGAACGTCAAGGGGTCGCTGTAGGCGCCCGGGGCGAGCGCGTCGGCCGCGCTGTTGATCGAGACCGTGACCGTGGTCTGGGCTCCCGAAGCCAGCGTCCCGCTCGCTGCGGAGAGCGTCGTCCAGGCCTGCGTCTTGGCGAGGGTCCAATTGAGCGAATTGCAGCCCGTGTTTCGCAGCGTGTAGACGATGCTCGAGGGAGTGAACGGTCCCCCGGCTGGCCCCGCCGAGGCCAGGGGATCGGCCGGGGTGACGGCCAGCGTTCCGGCGTGGCAGATGAACAGGCTCACGGCCCGGACGGTGGTGCCGTTGCCGTTCGTGGTGTTGGTGAACGTCACCGCGTCGTTGTAGGTGCCGGCGGTGAGGGAGGCGGCCGCGGCGCTGATTTCGAGCGTGACCGTCGCCGTCGCTCCCGCGGCCAGCGTGCCGCTTGTCGCGGTGAGGCTCGTCCAGGCCTGCGTCTTGGCGGCCGTCCAATTGATGGCCGTGCCGCCCGTGTTCTGCAGCGTATAGACGTTGCTCGACGGGGCGAACGGTCCGCCCTCGTTCCCGGACGGCGAGAATTCGACGACCGGCGTTACATCGAGCGCGCCCGGAAAAGCGCCGACGGTCAGGGTCACGGCTCGGGTGGTGTTGCCGTTGCCGTTCGTGGTGTTGGTGAATGTCACCGTGTCGTTGAAGGTCCCGGCGGCCAGGGCGTTGGCGGCGGCGGCGATCGTCACAGTGACGATCGTCGAGGCTCCCGCGTCCAGCGTGCCGCCCGAGGCCGAGAGCGTCGTCCAGGTCTGGGTCTTGGCGGCGGTCCAGTTGATGGAAGTGGCGCCCGTATTCTGGAGCGTGTACGCTTTGCTCGCGGGCGTGAACGGCCCGCCCGCCGTTCCGGCCGAAGCGAAGGCGTCGAGCGGGGCCACGGACAGGTTCCCGGCGGCGCTGATGGAGAGCGACGCGAACCGGGTGGTGTTGCCGTTGCCGTTCGTGGTGTTGGTGAAGGTGACCGTGTCATTGTAGGCGCCGGCCGGAAGCGAGTTGGCGTCGGTGTTGATCAAAACCGTGACAGTGGCCGTGGCTCCAGCGGCCAGCACGCCGGTTCCCGCCGAAAGGGTGACCCAGGCCTGGCCTTTGGAAGCCGTCCAGTTGATCGCCGTTCCGCCGGTGTTTTGCAGGGTGTAAGCGATGCTCGCGGGAGTGAACGGTCCTCCGGTGCTGCCCGATGACGTCAGGTCTCCCGCCGGGGCCACCGTGAGCGTGCCCGGCAGGGAGTTGACGGTGAGCGTTACCCCGCGGGTGGTGTTGCCGTTGCCGTTCGTGGTGTTGGTGAATGTCACCGTGTCGTTGAAGGTGCCGGCGGCAAGGCTGTTCGCTTCGGCGGTGATGGTCGCGCTGACCGTCGTCGAGGCCCCCGCGGCCAGAGCGCCGCTCGCCGCCGATAAGGTCAGCCACGTTTGGGTCTTGGCGGCCGTCCAGTTGATGGATGTGGCGCCCCTGTTCTCCAGGACGTAGTTCCTGCTGGCCGGGGCGAAGGGCCCCCCCGCCGTTCCGACCGACGTGAAAACGTCGGCCGGAGTGACGGCCAGCGTACCGGCCGTGCTGACGGTCAGGCTCACGTTCCGGTAAGTGTTGCCGGTGCCGTTCGTGATGTTGGTGAAGGTCACCGTGTCGCTGTAGGCCCCCGCGACAAGGGCGTTTGCGGAGGCATTGATCGAAACCGTGACCGTGGCCGTCGCTCCTCCGGCAAGCGTCCCGCCGGCCGCCGAAAGCGTGACCCAGGCCTGGGTCTTGACCGCCGTCCAATCGACCGATGTGCCTCCTGTGTTCTGCAGGGTGTAGGCGAGGCTGGCGGGCGTGAAGGGACCTCCGACGCCGCCGGTCGAGCTCAGACTGCCGGCCGGGGTTACGGTCAGGGCGCCGGGCAGGGGATTGACGGTCAAGGTCACGGCCCGGGTGGTGTTGCCGTTGCCGTTCGTGGTGTTGGTGAATGTCACCGTGTCGTTGAAGGTGCCGGCGGCCAGGGCGTTCGCCTCCGTGTTGATGGTCGCGGTGACCGTCGTCGAGGCTCCCGAGGCCAGAGTGCCGCTCGCCGAGGACAATGTCAGCCATGTTTGCGTTTTGGCGGCCGTCCAGTTGATGGACGTCGCGCCCGTGTTCTGCAGGGTGTAATTGCGGCTGGCCGGTGCGAACGGCCCGCCGGCCGTTCCGGCCGAAGCGAAGGTATCGGCCGGAGTGACGGCCAGAGTGCCGGCCGCGCTGACGGCAAGATTCACGTCCCGGTCGGTGTTGCCGGTGCCGTTCGTGATGTTGGTGAATGTCACCGTGTCGCTGTAGGTGCCGGAGACCAGGGTGTTTGCGGAGGCGTTGATCGAGACCGTGACGGTGGTCGTGGCTCCTCCGGCGAGGGTTCCGCTGGCTACCGAAAGGGTGACCCAGGCCTGGGTCTTGACCGCCGTCCAGTCGATCGAGGCCCCGCCCGTATTCTGCAGCGTGTAGCCGAGGCTGGCGGGCGTGAAGGGACCTCCGACGCCTCCGGCCGAGTTCAGGCTTCCCGTCGGCGTCACGGTCAAGGCGCCGGGGAGGGGGTTGACGGTCAAGGTCACGGCCCGGGTCGTATTGCCGTTGCCGTTCGTGGTGTTGGTGAACGTCAGCGTATCGCTAAAGGTGCCGGCGGCCAGGCTCGTGGCCGTGGAGTTGATCGTCGCCGTGACCGTGGCCGTGGCCCCCGAGGCCAGGGTGCCGCTGGTGGCCGAGAGGGTCAGCCAAGTCTGTGTCTTGGCGGCGGTCCAGTTGATGGCGGCCGCCCCGGTGTTCTGCAGCGTGAAATTCTTGCTCGTCGGGTTGAAGGGTCCGCCCACGCCTCCGGACGACACAAGGCCGTCGCTGGGCACGACGATGAGGGTTCCGGCCCCGCCGACGGTCAGGTTTACCGAGCGGATGGTGTTCCCCCTGCCGTTCGTCGTGTTGGAGAAGGTCACCGTATCGGTGTAGGTGCCCGGAATCAGGCTGTTCGCCCCGCTGTTGATGCTCACCGTGAGCGTGGCCGTGGCTCCGGCGGCCAGCGTTCCGCTCGTCGTCGAGAGGGTCACCCAGGTCTGGGTTTTGGCCGCCGTCCAGGTGAGGGACGTGTCCCCTGTGTTCTGCAGGGTGTAGGCGACGCTGGCCGGGGTAAACGGGCCGCCCTGGGGCCCGGAGGAGGCGAGCCCTTCGGTCGGCGTTACGGACAGCGAGGCCCCGGCCGTGATTGTCAGGCTGATCGGGCGCGTCGTATTTCCGGTCCCGTTGGTGTTGTTGGTGAAGGTTACCGTATCGGTGTAGGTGCCGGCGTCGAAACTGGTCGCCCCGGTGTTGATGTAGACCGTTATGGAGCTTGTGGCGCCGGGATCAAGGGTGCCCCCCGAATCCGACCGGGAAACCCATCCCTGAGTGTTGGAAACGGACCAGCTGATGGCCGTCCCGCCCGTGTTCTGGACCGTGTAGGTGATGCTGGCAGGCGTGAAAGGCCCGCCGAGAGGCCCCGTCGACGTGAGGCCGCCGGCCGGGGTCACGGACAGGGCCCCGGGGGCGCTGACGGTCAGGCTGACCGGCCGGGTCGTTGTCCCTCCTCCGTTCGTCGTGTTTGTGAACGTCACGGTGTCGCCGTAGGCGCCGGCCGCCAGGGAGTCGGCCACGGTGTTGATCGTCGCGGTGACGACCGTCGACGCTCCGGGGCCGAGCGACCCGCCCGACGTGGAGAGAGTCACCCATGTCTGCGTTTTGGCGGCGGTCCAGGAGATGGCACTGTCCCCGTCGTTGAGGAGCGTGAAGTCCTTGCTGATCGGGGAGAAGGGCCCCCCGAGCATCCCCGTGGCCGTGAGCCCGTCGACGGGGGTCACGGTGAGGTTGCCGGGGCCCTCGAAGACCGTCAGGTCCATTGTCAGGACCGTTGTTCCGGTTCCGTCCGTCGAGTTGACGAGCACGACCGTGTCGGCGTATTCGCCCACGGCGAGGGCCTCGGCCTGGTGGTTGATATCCACGAAAACCGTTTCCGTCGCGCCCGGCTCGAGGGTCCCGCTGGCCGGCGACAGGGTCAGCCAGGGCTGCTCTCTCGAGGCCGCCCAGTCGAGCGCCGCATCTCCGGCGTTCTTCAGAGTAACGGCTATCCGGGAAGGCGTGAACGCTCCCCCCTCCGGGCCCTCGGCGGCCAGCCCCCCGGCCGGGGTCACGGACAGATTTCCCCGGGCCGGCGAGTCCGAGACGGTGCCGAAGAAGATGTCCGCATCCGGGTCCTGTTCCGCCCAGGCCGCCCCGATCGAGTCGCCGTCCAGCGGGTCGAGCCCCGGCAGGACGGCCGCGGCGCCGTCCGCAGTCAGGTTCGGACCGTTCTTGAGGTCCTTCGCGGTCGTCCAGTCGCCAGGCTTCGAAAGGAGGCAGCTCCTGACCAGGACCCGCGAATGGTCCTGGACGTAGGAGACGACGACCCGCTCGGGACTTCGTGTCTCGGAGACCCTGATATCCGGGCCTCTCTGGTCGCCCGGCCCGTCCGCCAGGGGCGCGGGTGCGCCCCAGGTCGAGCCGGCCGTCGATGAGAGGGCCCACATGATGTTGCCGTCGGCGAGGGAGCCGGCATGCTCGTAGGCGAGGAAGACCGAGCCCTGGAGGGCCGCGAGGCTCGGAGCGTCGTCGGCCGCCGAGTCCTCCGGCGTGACGAACTCAGGCGCCGACCAGCGGGCTCCGAAGCTCAGGGACCTGGCGACGGCTATCCCCTGGGAGCTTCCCTGCCAGGCTGTGAAGGCGATATACAGGCGGTCGTTCGAGGGGTCGAAAGCGAGGGCGGTGGCCCCGTCGACCGGTCCGGGGCTGGAAAACGACGCGATCGTGACCGGCCGGCTCCAGGTGGCGCCGAGGTCCCGGCTGACCCGGAACAGGATCCGCGCGGCGTTTCCGTCGCGCTCCGAGTAGGCGAGATAGACGTAGGGCGCCGCATACGAGGGAAAGTCCGTGGCCATGGAAGGCAGGTCCTGGAGGAGGGCCCCGGCGGCCACGGGGATTTCGACGGCCGAAGAAAGGTCCGTGGCGATCCGGGCGAAGAAGATGTCCTGGTCCGCAGCGAGCCAGTTCCTGGTGTAGACGAGGCCGAGCGTGTCCGGCGATATTTGACGCAGAGACGGCCTGGACCAGGCCTGTCCGTCGCCGAGCAGTACGGAGGCCGGCCAAGTGGCGCCGCCGTCGCGGCTCTTCCCGATCCTGATGAAACGGGGCGAGCCGCCCGCCCACTGCTCGGCGGCCACGAAAACCGACCCGGCATCTTCGCCGCCGCGCTTCATGTCGATCGAGGGATGCTTTTCGTCTTCGCCCGAATTCATGACCGGGCCGCCCGAGGCTCCGGAGACCGTAGGCTTGGCCTCATAGAGAGGCGAGTTCAGGGCGATCGACGACGGCAGCCCGGCGCACTTCGCTTCGGCGGCGGGATCCGACCCGGCATCCGGGGGGAAGAGGAGGTCGAAGACGGTCCCGGCCTCCGCCGCGTCGCCGGACCGGCGCAGAGACCGCAGCCTCGCGGCCAGCCCGTCGACGTCCGCGCCCTCGCGGCCGGCCTGGCCGGACTTCTCCTGGATCGCCGCGGCCTGCTTGCCGGCTGTCCGGGCCTGGTTGTCCTGGGTCGCCACCGCCTTGGTCAACAGCGCCAAGGAAACAAAAAGGAGCACCCAAAGCCCCGGTGTTTTAAGAATGTTCCTGAGCCGCATGCCATCCTCCTCAGCCCATGATGATGCCGGGCGATCGACGCCTCGGATATTGCCGGCCTCCGGGTTTCTCGGGCGGGGTGCCGGTCTCGGGAACGCGAGTTTCGCCTCACGATTGCGCGAAAGTTCCCCTTAAAGGCTCCTTCTAAAATCCGGGCGGACCCTAGCATATTTCCGGCCGCGCCCGATGTCAAGCGCCGGGGGGATTCCGGGCATGAACGGAGATTCCGGATGCGGAACCATTTCCCCGGAATTCAGGGACCCCCGCCTCATCCCTCTTTTGGTGCCCAAAATGGTCCGGATTGGCCACCCTTCGGCATGGCCCTGCCGGAGCGGGCGCCGGAAAAGCCCGGCAGGCCGGGACCGCGACCGTCAGGACACCGGGGACTGCCCGGTCGCGTCCTTGATGGCCACCAGGATGACGTCCGTTTTCATCTCCGCTCCCGCCAGCCTTTTGGCCCCGATGAGCATCCTCCTGCGGCCGAGCCCGGCAAAGTCCCTCTCGAGTTCGAAATCCCTGAACCCGGCCTCGGCGGAGGTGACCAGGTTGCCCAGGAGTTCCTTCAGCCGGGGGACATCCCAAACCCCGCCGCCCAGCTCGAATACCGCCCGTCCCTCGAGCCGGGCCTTTTCCATTCCGAAGACCGTGGAAAAAGCCCGGTTAGCCGCCTTGACGCGAAGGTCCCCGTCCAGGATCAGGAACGGCTGCTCGGCGATACCGATCATGTCTATGGCTAGGCACAGGACTTCCGAGGCCGTGGCCTCCGCCGGGCCGGTCCCCGGCTCCGCCGTTTTCTGCACGTGGATGTCGATGAAGGTCAGGACCAGGCCGTTGATGACGTTCTCGATCGTACGATAGGGCCTCATTCGCATCAGGTACCGATGGCCGCAATCTCCGTTTCTGGTCCGGACCTCCTTTTCCTTGGGGACAAGGGTCCGGAGGGCCTCCTGGGCGTCGGCGATGAGCGTCTCGTCGCACAGGTTGACGACGATGTCGGCCAGCGGCCGGCCGACATCGGACGCGATCAGGTTGACGATCTTGGTGGCCCGGGACGTGAAACGCGTGACCCGCAGTTTGCTGTCGACGAAGATCATCGCGATTTCGGTGCTCTCGAGGAGGTTCTTCATGTCGTTTTCGGACTGGGTGAGCTCGTCGACCCGGGACTGGAGCTCTGAGTTGAGCGTTACGTGCTCCTCGTTGAGCGACTGGAGCTCTTCCTGCGAGGTTTCAAGCTCCTCGTTCGTCGACTGGAGCTCCTCGTTCGTGGACTGGAGTTCCTCGTTGGCGGACTTGAGCTCCTCGTTGGACGTTTCCAGTTCCTCGATCGTCTCCTGCAGATATTCTCTTGTGTATTGCAGCTCGCGCTGCAGCTTGTCGACACGGTTGTCCTTTTTATCGTCCCGGCCTCCACGGGAAGACTGGGGCCGGGGAGACTGGGCCGCCAACTCCTGAAAAACGATCAGCATAAGTTCCTCGTCCCCGAACTGCTCGTCGAGGACCTTGATGGAAACCCGGGCCCGTACGGTCGAGCCGTTCACCCGGATGCTCACGTCCTCCAAGTCGACGTCCTGTTTATTCTCGGCGGCCTTGCGCAAGGCGGCCATGAGCTCGAGCCGCAGCCCCTCACGGCTCATCCTCAGGATGTTCATGAAGCCGCCTTCTCCCGTCGAGGGCTCCAGGAACCGCCCGGTGCGCCCGTGCACGTAAAGGATGTCGCCGTTCCCGTTGACGACGACGCTCGGAGGGGCGAATTTCTCGAGGATGAGCCGTGCAGCGATATCCGGGATGTTGAGCTTGCCCGGCTGGCGGCCCGGTTCCGGGGGCGCCAGCCGCGGCTTGATCTTGTCCTTGAACTTCAGTGGAGGCAGGTCGATCCGGGTCCCGGCCGCGCCCTCGCGGCGGAGGAAAATCCGCCATTTCCTCTCGAGCATGGAGAAAAGATCGTGGGCTTCGCCGATGGTCTCCGCTGAGCCCAGGAACAGGATTCCGTCGGGCCTCAGAGCGTAATGGAAGAGGGGGATGAGTTTCTTCTGGATCTCCAGCTCCAGGTAGATCAAGAGATTCCGGCAGCAGAGAAGGTCGAGCTTGATGAAAGGCGGGTCCTTGATCACGTTCTGCGGCGCGAAGACCACCATCTGCCGAATCTCCTCCCTGATCTGGTACGTGCCGTCCTTCCTGATGAAGAACCGGGCCAGACGAGCGGCGGAGACGTCGGCCGAGATGCCGGCGGGGTATATTCCCGACCTGGCCCTCTCGATCGCCTTGAGGTCGATATCCGTTCCGAACATCCGGACCTGCACCTTCTTCTTGAGCGCGTCGAGGCACTCCCGCAGGATGATGCCCACGGAATAGGCCTCTTCGCCGCTCGAACACCCGGGGACCCAAACCCGGAAAACATAGTCGGAAGGCTTGGCCTTCAATCGGGTGAGCAGTCCCTGCTTGAGGACGTCGAAAGCCTTGGGGTCGCGGAAGAAGCCGGTCACGCCGATGAGCAGCTCCTGGAAGAGGATCCTAGCCTCGTTGGGGTTCCGCCGGAGGAACATGGCATATTTGGATATGGTGTCGATCTGGTGCACGTGCATCCGCCGCTCGATCCGCCGGACAAGGGTGCTCTTCTTGTACGAGGAGAAGTCATGCTTGGTCTGGTCCCGGATGATGAGGAGGATCTCCTCCACGGCACCCGGGGCCTTTTCCCCGGGCTTCCGGCTTTCCGGCTCGAGAACGGGGACGTGCCGGACGTACCTGGCCAGCTGATCGGGAATTTTTTCCGGCGGAAGGGCAAAGTCGACGACGCCCGAGGCGAGGGCGCTGCGGGGCATGCCGTCGTACTTGGCCGAGGCCGGATCCTGGACGATGACCAGCCCCAGCGCGGCCTTGATCTCCCTGACTCCGGAGGCTCCGTCGGAGCCCGTGCCGGAGAGGATTATGGCCACGGCCTTGTCGCCCCGGTCCTGGGCCAGGGAGCGCAGAAAGTGGTCGATCGGGAGTCTCAGGCCGCGGGGCTCGGGCGGCTTCAGGAGCTTGAGGGTGCCGGCCATCACGGCCACGTCGGAGCCGGGCGGTGTCACGTAAACGGTGTCCGGCCTGAGACGCATGCCGCTCTCGATCTGCTGGACCGTCATTCCGGTGAACTTCTGAAGAATCTCAGGCATGACGCTCACGTGTCCGGGGCTGAGATGGGAGACGACCACGAAGGCCATGCCGTTGTCCGCGGGCATGTGGGAGAAGAACGCGTGCAGGGCGTCGAGCCCCCCGGCCGAAGAGCCGATCCCGACGACGTGGAAATCTTCGCCGCGGAGGGAGGCCTCTTTCGGCCTGGCTGCGTCCGCGGCCCGGACCTGCCGGGCGGCCCTGGACCCAGCCCGCAGCGGCTCCCCCCGGTCCTGGCCCGAATCCGTCGGGGCCGGCCTGACGGATTCCGCGGGGAACGTCTCCTGCTCTGCCGGCTTTGCTTCAGCCCCGCCTGCCGCGGCCTTTGCCCTTTTTTTTGAGGGCTTCTCGGGAAGGTCCCTCTCTCTCTTTTTTCCCGCCATGCAACTTCTCCTGCTGCGGCCCCGCTGCGGCCCTTTCGAGGAACCGTCAACCGCTTCTGTTAAATCTATTCGCGAACGAGGCGGGTGTCAAACCGTATCGCCGAGAGGCCGCCGGGAATCGGCGACATCGACCCCGGCTTCAGTCCCGCAGTCTGCGTTTCTTCTGCAGGCCGCGGAGAGCTTCGAATATCCTCCCGCGCCGGGCGATCACCGCGATAAAGAGAACGGCCGCGGCGCCGGCCACGATCCAGACGGGGAGGAACTCGCGGCGCTCGAGATTGGCCCCGATATAGGCGGCGGCACACAGGCCCGGGACCCGGGCCGCCATCGAGATCGAAAGAAACCTCCAGGCGCCGACCGGGGTCGCCCCCCCGACATAGACCAGGGTGTCCTTGGGGATCCCCGGCAGGAGAAAGAGGACGAAAACCGCGATCTCGGACCTGGGGCTGTTGACGAGTGACCGGAGCCCGCGCCACCTCTCGGGGGACACGAAGGCCTTGACCAGTCCGTATCCGAAGAGCCTGGCCGCGAGAAAAGCCGCCGCGGCCCCCAGGCCGATGCCGATGACAGAATACAGCGAGCCGAGAGCCGTCCCGAACACATAGCCGCCGGCGATCTCGACGACTTCCCCGGGGATGACGCTGATGACGACCTGGGCCGCCTGGACAAGGATGAAGATCAGGACGCTGAGCCCGCCGTGCGCGTCGACATAAGCCCGGAAGTCCCGGGGCCGCCGGACCAGGGCGGTTATCCTCGGAGCGATCGTCAGGGAGACGAAGACGAGCCCGCCCACGAACATCGCAAGCAGAAGGATACGCAGGACGAGCCGGGCCGTTCGCCGTTTCCGGGATTCCATGGGCTTGCCGTGGGACCATTCTACCCGCAATCGAGGAGGCGCGCAAAACCGGCCCCAAAAGCGGCCGATTGACAGGGGGATAGGAAACTCCCTAGAATGGGAGGGCAAATGGCCAACGAGGGGCATGTCATTCTGTTAAAAGCCTCGGTCGTCGAGTGGAACGACTGGCGGCTGAAGAACGCAGGCCTGCGCCCGGATCTCGCCGGGGCCGACTTCGGCGGGCGCAACCTGGCCGCGGCCGACCTTTCCCAGGCCGACCTCAGCGGGGCCGACCTCGCCGGGGCAACCCTGCGGGGGGCCAACCTGACCCGGGCCAAACTCTTTCGCGTGGACGGCTCCGAGTCGGATTTCAGCGCGGCCGTTCTGGCCAAGGCCAACCTCAGCCAGTCCGAACTCATCCGGGCCGATTTCCGGGGCGCCGACCTCGAGGGGGCCACGCTCGTCCGGGCCAACCTCAGCGGGGCGAACCTCGGCGGGGCGCGGCTCACCGGCGCCAATTTCGGGCAGGCTTTCCTGTTTCGGGCCAACCTGGCCCGGGCGGGGCTGGACAAGGCCTCGCTTTTCAAGGCCGACCTCAGCGAAGCCGACCTCAGCGAATGCTCTCTCGTCGGAGCCAATTTTCACGCCGCGACATTCGACAAGACCAACCTCCGGATGGCCGAAATCGCCGACGCCAATCTGTACTCGGCCCTCTTCGTCAGGGCCAACCTGGAAGGCGCCGTCCTGTCCAACTGCTCGGTCTACGGTGCCTCGTTCTGGAACGTGAACCTGGCCGGGGCCAGGCAGAAGGGCCTGGACATCATGCCGGTCGACCAGCCCGCCGTTTCGGTCAACGACATCGAAGTGGCCCAACTCCTGTGCCAGCTGCTCCACCACCCCCGGCTCCGGTCGGCGGTCGAGGCCGTGAGCGTCAAGTGCGTCCTCCTCATGGGACGCTTCCCGGCCGGACGGCGGCCGATCCTCGACGCCGCCGAGGACGCCCTGCGCCTTCGGGGCTACACGTCGATTTCCGTCGATTTCGACGCCCCCGGATCGCGGAACCTGATCGAAACGATCAAGACCCTGGGGCGGATGGCCAGGTTCATCGTCGTCGACTTGAGCGAAAACGGGGGCATCCCGGAGATGCTGGACGCCGTCGTCCACTATCTGCCGGGCGTGCCCATCCAGCCCATAACCTCCCTGGATGGAGAGGAGAGCCCTGCGGGCCGGCACTACAGGAAGTTCAACTGGGTGCTGCCGACCTGCCGCTACCGTGACGCCGAAGACCTCGGCCGCCTGGTCGCCTCCTCGCTGGTGTCCGTGGCCGAAGCCCGCCGGCTCCAGCTGTGAGCGGCGTCCGTCGTCATCCGCGGCCCGCGGCGACGGTCGTCCGTTGACTTTTTCCCCGTCAAGGTGATAATTCTTCATGCGGGAGGGCGTCCCGAGTCGGTGCGCCCGAGGAAGGAGACCCCATGACCGAACTCGTCCAGTTCATGGCCGACAAGTTCCGCCTCCGTTTCGATGCCCGGCCTCTCCTCGTCGTTTCGCCGGGCCGGGTGAACCTCATCGGCGAACACACCGACTATAACGAGGGATTCGTGCTTCCCGGGGCGACGGACAAGGCGATCGTCTTCGCCGTCGGGCCGCGGGCCGACACCCTCTGTCATTTCGTCTCTCACGATTTCGACCAGGAGTTCCGCTGCGGGCTCGATTCCCTCTACCGCTCGCCGCTCCGCTGGCCCGACTACCTCGTGGGCACCCTCGACCAGTTTCTCAAGGCCGGCTACAGGGTCGGCGGGTTCAACTGCGTTTTCGGCGGAGACATCCCGATCGGCGCCGGCATGTCCTCGTCGGCGGCCATCGAGGGCGGGTTGGCCTTCGCCCTGAACGCGATGTTCGGCTTGGGCGCCGACGCCGTGACCCTGGTCAAGCTGGCCCAGAAAGCCGAAAACGAATTCGTGGGCGTCCGCTGCGGCATCATGGACCAGTTCATCAACATCCACGGCCGCGAGAAAAAGGTCCTCAAGCTCGACTGCCGGTCGCTCGACTACGAATACTACCCCTTCGAGCGGGACGACCTGAGGATCGTCGTCTCCGATACGCTGGTCCGGCGCGAGCTGGCCGGCTCGGAGTACAACGCCCGCCGGAGCCAGTGCGAAGAGGGGGTGCGGCTTCTCCGAAACCATAACCCGGAGATTCGCAGCCTCCGCGATGCGACCCCCGGGCTGCTCGAGGCCCACAGGGCGGAGTTCGACCCGGTCATCTACCGGCGGTGCGACTACGTCGTCCGGGAAAACATCCGGGTGGGGGAGGCCTGCGAGGCGCTTCTCCGCGAGGACTACGGGGCCCTGGGCCGGCTGATGTCGGCCTCCCATGCCGGCCTGCGCGACGACTACGAGGTCAGCTCCGCCGAACTCGATGCCCTCGTGACGGCCGCATCCGGGGTCCCCGGCGTCCTGGGGTCCCGGATGATGGGGGCGGGCTTCGGCGGCTGCACCATCAGCCTCGTGGAGTCGGGGGCTGTGCCGGAATTCGAGGCCCGGGTCGGCCGGGACTACGAAGCCGTGTCCGGACGGACCCCAAAAATCCACGTGATCCGGATCGAGGCCGGCACCCGCCTGGCTTGAGTCGGCAGGGCCGCGACCCATGTCCCGGCGTTTGCCCTCGCGGCATTTTTCCGCGGATAATCCTCAGCCGTTCTCCCTGCCGGGAGCGGGCCCGGCTTCGGCCGAAATCCGGCATTCCCGTCTCTTCCTTTTTGCGGGCGGAGGGCGCATAATACCCGCTCGCTGCCATGTCGAAGCGTGTGAAAGCCCCACCCATGAGGAAGACGCTCGCGGTTCTAATGGTTTTAGCCGCATCCCTGGCCGTCGGATGCAAGTCGCGTCGGCCCGCCGTCCCGGCCCCCGCCGAAGCACGGCCGGAGGCGCCTCCCCGCGTCGACCCGATTCTCGACGGCAGGGCCGCCCTGCTGAGCGGGATTCCGGCCGCCACGGAGGCCGGCCGCGCCTGGGAGACGCGCCCGGACTGGGCCGACTTCCGGAAGTCCATGGACGAGCACTGGGGGGCGTTCGACAAGATCATCCTGAAGCCCATGGCCCGGTGGGCCGGGGAAGAGCTCCGGGATGTCCACAGGAGCACGCGGACGCTGCTCTATCCGTTCGGCGGCCCTGATTTCGCTACGGCATTCACGCTCTTCCCCGACGCCGAGACCATCGTGCTGATGGGCCTCGAACCCGCCGGAAACCTGCCCGACCCGGAAGCGGCTTCGGACGAAGCGGCCGGGCTCTTCTTCCGGGATTTCGACGACCTGCTGGCCGATTTTCTCAAACGCGGCTATTTCATCACCAAGCACATGAACGAAATCTACACGGGCGGGCGGGTGTCCGGGTCGCTCCCGGCCGTGCTCTTCTTCGTGAAACGCACCGGCAACGCGATCGTCGGGATCAGCCGCCTCGCGCCTGACGAGGCCGGCGAATGGAGGGAAACGCCCTATGCGGACCTGGAGAAGCGGCCCAAGCGGCCCTACGGCGTCAGGATCGATTACCTGCGGCCGGGGGAGAGCCGGACCAGGAGCGTTTACTACTTTTCCTGCGACTTGGCCGACAAGGCCTTCACGGCGGCCTCACCGTTCCGGCGCCTGCTCGCCGGGTTCGACGATGTCTCGACGTTCGTCAAGTCGGCCTCCTACCTCCTCCATTACCAGGAGTTCTCCGGCATCCGGAACCTGATCCTCGGCAAAAGTCTGGCCGTGCTCGAGGACGACACGGGCATCCCTTACCGGTTTTTCGAAGTCGGCGGCTGGGCCGTAACGCTGTATGGCGCATACGCGAAGCCCGTCGCGGACTTCAAGGGGGTCGACCAGCCGGCCCTTCGTGAGGCCTTCGCCGACCCTTTTGCCAATGTCCGGACGCTGCCGTTTCACTTCGGCTACCGCTGGGTGACGCGCGTCGACAACCTTCTCCTGATGCGCAGGCGCGGAGGCCCGGCCGAAAAAAAGTGAGGCCGCGGAGTCCGGGCCGACGGCGGGCCGGGAAGCGACGGGGCCGAACGGCGGACGCCGGGCCGGGCGCCCATTTTTCCGGAGTTTCATTGCGGGTCAGAATCGTCCCGCGGTTCGGGCGGGAATCTCGCGCTCCGCCAGCCGCTTCTCGATCGTCCGGGCGATCTCGTCCAACAGGCCGTTGGCCTTGTTTCGGCTCAGCGTTCCCTCTCCCGCCCAATTCAACTGGATGTCGATGTTGGTGACGAGGCCCCGCCGGATGAAGACAAGCGTGGGGCGCACGGACAAGTCGCCGTCACTGAGCCGTTTCTCGGCGATGAGCCTCGGCCAGCTCTCGTACTCTATGGTCGCCTGGTCCCTGACGATGACCGTGTAGCCCAGGTCGCGGAGCGCGCTCTCCGCCGTGCCGAAGGCTTGGTCGGGCGGAGCCGGGACCCGCAGGATCGTGTTGATATGGCTTCCATGGCAGGCGAATCCGGCGACGAGAGCCGCAGCCACGACCCATGGTTTTTTCATGATCACCCTCCTTGGAAACGGTTTTTTCCGGCAGGGAGGGACGCCGGCGCGCCTTCGGCGCCGTTTCGATTTTCCTTTTGCCCCGCTTCCAATCTAGAGGGATGGGGATGCCTTGTCAAGAGCGCGTGCGGAGGCGCATGCGGAGGCGCGCGGGGCGGTGGACGTCATCCTTCGAGCCGGCCTCGCGAAGGCGCCTCGCCTTGACAGCCCCGGCGGAGTTCCATAGAATCGGGCGGAAGCGCTCATGGCCGTCCTGATCAACATCGTCCTGGCTCTCGTCACGCTGTATTTCTACGTCGTGGCCAGCCGGCGGTTCTACCTCCGGCGCAAGCCCGTCCTGGGTTATCTCGGCGTGGCCGTCGCCCTCGACATCGCAACGGCCTTGCTGGCCTCCTTCAAGGTGACCCCGACGACGGCCCTCTCCGGGTCGCATTTCGTCCCCTGGCACAGCGTCCTTTTCCTGGTCCACATGGCGACCGCGACTGTCGGCATGTTCGGGTTCATCGCCGTGTTCCTGGTCCTGTGGATCAGGGGCGCCGACCGGCCCTATGACCGGCTCCGGGTTTTTCAGTACCGCGTGTTGCTTCCGGCCTGGTGCCTTGGCGAAGTGATCGCCCTCACCAACTCGATCCTGAAAGTGCTCCTGAAGATCCGGATCTACGATTATTTTTAGGGCCGCGCCTTCCCGTCACCGACGATTTTACGGAACCCCGGGACAAGCGCCGGAAAATGGGGACCTGAAAAATGGGGACACGAACGAATTTTCTGAAATTCGTTCGTGTCCCCATTTTTCACGTGTTTGTGCGCGGGGGGAGGGGAGGATGAGGTGGCTGGGAAGCAAGGATTCGAACCTTGATTGCATGATCCAGAGTCATGAGTCCTGCCGTTGGACGACTTCCCAGCGCAGGAACCATTATATTATGGAAAAACGCTCGATTTTTCAATACGCGAGTCTTTTTTTTGCCGAGCGGCCGGAAAATGGGAATCCGGAAAATTGGGACACGATACGAATTTCAGAAAATTCGTTCATGTCCCCATTTTCTACATATCCCCGTTTTCCATATCCCCGTTTTATATGCCCCCTTTTTCCCAGGCCGGTTTACGGCCGCCGACCCTTCGTGCTAAGATGGCGCCGGCTTGATAGGAGGGCCGGGGCGCCGCGGAGTCCGAGCCCCCCGACCTCGGACCGGGAGGGCGAGGCCGAGGGAACCCGGCGGCGCCGCGTTTCCATGAAAAAGAACCTTTGGAAGATCGCCGCCGTGCTGGCCCTGACCGGCCTGTTCGTGTATTTCTTCGTCCGCAGCGTCGATTGGGCCGCGGTCCTGCGCGACATCGCGAACGTCGACCCGGTCCTCTTCGCGCTGCTCTTCCCGCTGTCCACGGTCCATTTTTTCACCCGTGGGCTGCGCTGGCGCTACCTCCTCGTCCACGAGAAGCCGGACATCCGGCTGCCCCCCCTCATCGCCGGCAACGTGGTCGGCTTCACGGTCACCTTCATCTTCCCCGGCCGTCTGGGCGAGATCGTCAAGCCGCTCTACGTGGCCCGGAGGGAACACATCCGGAAGGGGTTCGCCGTGGGGACCGTCGTGGTCGAGCGGATCTTCGACATGTTCACCATGTGCTCCCTGCTCGGCATCTTCATCCTGGCCAGGCCCCTCTACGCCGGGCTGTTCGCCCTCGAGGCGGATTCCTACCGGACTCTGAGGTTTTGGGGTTTCGTCGGGGTCGGCACGGCCTCGGGCCTCCTGCTCGTCGTCCTTCTGCTCTATCTCTTCAAGGGCCGGGCGGTCCGGGTGGTCGGGGCGCTGCTGAAGCCGCTGCCGGAGCGCCTGCGGGCCCGCGTCCTCGATCTCGTCCGCGAGTTTATCGACGGCCTGAAGATCTTCCACTCGATGGGGAACCTGGCCGCCTATACCGGGCTGTCCTTCGTCGTCTGGCTGGCCATCATCTTCTTCTACTGGGTGTTTTTCCTGGCCTACCACGTCCGCATCTCCTATTTCCTCCTCGTCCCCTACATCTTCCTGACCATGATCGGGGCCTCCATCCCGACCCCCGGCATGGTCGGCGGCTTCGACTACTTCAGCCGGCTGGGCCTGACTTCCCTCTATCACATCGGCACCAACCAGGCGGTCGGCATGACGCTCGTAACCCACGCCATCCAGATCGTCGTGACATGCCTCCTGGGTTATGCTATATTATGGCGAGAGGGTTTGTCCCTCCTTCAGCTCAAGTCCTTGGGAGAGAAAGAAACGAGATGAGGTGTCCGTTCTGCGGCTTCCTGGAAAGCAAAGTCATTGATTCCCGGGAGAGCAAGAAGGGCATTTCCATCCGCAGGCGGCGCGAGTGCCTGTCCTGCAAACGGCGGTTCACGACCTACGAGAAGATCGAGGAAATCCCGTACATGGTGGTCAAGAAGGACGGGACGCGGCAGCCGTTCGACAGTCAGAAGCTGCTGCGCGGCCTGATGAAGGCCTGCGAGAAGCGCCCGATCCAGATCAGCCAGCTCGAGGAGATCGTCGAAGAGATCGAGTCCCTCCTCCAGGAGCGCCCCGACAAGGAGATCAGCGTCGCCGAGATCGGGCAGCTCGTCATGGACAGGCTGAAGAGCCTGGATAAAGTCGCCTACGTGAGGTTCGCCTCGGTGTACAGGGAGTTCAAGGACGTCGCCGAGTTCCAGCAGGAACTGGAAAACCTCATGAAGGAAAAGTAGGCCGCTCTCGACGACGATGGTCCGCCGCATCAAGCCGATATCCCGCGCCCGGAAGGCCGAAAAAGAGGTCCGGAAGAGCCGCCACGCCGGCCCCGGCCGGAGGCCCACGCTCCCCGACCCCGTGGAACTGGTGCAGCCGGCCGTGGACGTCTACGAAAAGCCTGGGGAGCTCGTCATCGAGATGGAGCTGGCCGGGGTCGCCGAGGAGGATATCGCGATCCTGCTGTTCCCGAGCCGGGTCGAGGTCAAGGGCGTCAAGCGGGAGTGTCCGCTCGACCGGGAGGTCCGCTACCTCAGGCTGGAGAGGGAGCTGGGCGCCTTCCGTCGCGACGTCGTGCTGCCCTGCACCGTGGACCCGGACAGGACGACCGCGGCGCTGGAGAACGGCGTCCTGACCATCCTCCTCAAGAAGCCGCGGCCCCGGGTCAAGGAGGTGGAAATCAAGAACCGCCGACGGGGCGACACCTAGGAGACAGCATCATGGCCAATATCGATAACAAGAACGAGGACGCCTTCGAGGGTATTTTCGAAGAGCACGGCAAGCCGCACATCCCCTCCAAGCTCCCCGTCCTGCTCCTGCGGGACATTGTCATCTTCCCCTACATGATCGCCCCGCTGTTCGTGGGCCGGGAGAAGTCGAAGAACGCCATCGACAACGCCCTGTCGACCAACCGCATGATCCTGCTTCTCACCCAGAAGGACATGGAGGTCGAGGACCCCAAGCGGGAGGACGTCTACGACATGGGCACGGTGGCCCTGATCATGCGCATGCTCAAGCTGCCGGACGGCCGGGTCCGGATCCTGGCCCAGGGCCTCGTCCGGGCCCGGGTCGATTCGTACGACGCCGAGGGCGCCCATATCAGCGCCGACGTCACGGTTGTGGGCGAGCCCGAAAAGCCGGAGAAGACGATCGAGAGCGAGGCCCTGATCCGCAACGTCCGGTCGGGGATCGAGCGGGCCACGTCCCTCGGCAAGAATATCGCTCCCGAAGTCCTCATCATCGCCTCCAACGTGGACGAGCCCGGGCGCCTGGCCGACCTGACCGCCTCCAACCTCGAGCTCAAGGTCCCGGAGGCCCAGGACATCCTGGAGATCGTCGACCCGCTGCAGCGACTGAAGCGCGTCTACGAGTTCCTGACGAGGGAGCTCGAGCTCCTCGACGTCCAGTCCAAGATCTCGACCGAGGCCAAGGGCGAGATGGACAAGCTCCAGAAGCAGTACTTCCTGCGGCAGCAGATGAAGGCCATCCAGAAGGAGCTCGGAGAGGGCACCGAGATCCAGGAGGAGATCAAGGGCTACCAGGACAGGCTGCGCAGGCTCAGGGTTTCCGACGAGGTCAAGGAGGAGCTCGAAAAACAGATCAGCCGTCTGGCCCAGATGCACCCCGAGTCGGCCGAAACGGCGGTCGTCCGCAACTACCTCGACTGGATGTTTTCGCTGCCCTGGAACAAGGGGACCACGGACAATCTCGACCTCAAGAAGGCCCTCCAGATTCTCGACGAGGACCACTACGGGCTGGAGAAAATCAAGGAACGGATCCTCGAATACCTGGGCGTGCGCAAGCTGTCCAAGACCCTCAAGGGACCCATCCTATGCTTCGTCGGCCCTCCGGGCGTGGGCAAGACCTCGCTCGGCCGGTCGATCGCCAGGGCCCTGGGCCGCAAGTTCGTCCGCATCTCCCTCGGCGGCGTGCACGACGAGGCGGAGATCCGCGGCCACCGGCGGACCTACGTCGGGGCCATGCCCGGCCGGATCGTCCAGAGCATCCGCCGGGCCGGATCGAACAACCCGGTCTTCATGATGGACGAGGTGGACAAGATCGGCGCGGATTTCCGGGGCGACCCGTCGTCGGCCCTGCTCGAGGTCCTGGATCCTGAGCAGAACAACCAGTTCCGCGACCACTACCTGGGCGTGCCGTTCGACCTGTCCAGGGTCCTGTTCATCACGACGGCCAACCTCCTGGACCCGATCCAGCCCGCCTTCCGGGACCGGATGGAGGTGCTCGAGCTGCCGGGCTACACCGAGGAGGAGAAGGTCCAGATCGCCTTCCGCCACCTGATCCCCAAGCAGATCGCCGAAAACGCCCTGAGCGGAAAGCTCATCCGCTTCACCGACGGGGCCATCAAGAAGACGATCGCCCTCTACACGCGGGAGGCGGGGGTCCGGAACCTGGAGCGCGAGATCGCCTCGGTCTGCCGCAAGGTCGCCCGCCGGGTGGCCGAAGGCAGGAAGGCCCTGACCGAAGTCTCCACCCAGAAGATCGAGGGCTACCTCGGCCCGCCGAAGATCTTCAAAGACCAGCTCCTGCAGAAGGACCAAGTCGGCGTCGCCACCGGCGTCGCCTGGACGGCGACGGGGGGCGAGATCCTGTTCGTCGAGGCCATCAAGATGCAGGGCAAGGGGAACCTCTCGCTGACCGGGTCGCTGGGCGACGTCATGAAGGAGTCGGCCCAGGCCGCCCTGAGTTACGCCCGGGCCCACGCCGCCGAGTTCGGCATCGACTCGAGGATTTTCTTCCAGAACGATTTCCACATCCACATTCCCGAAGGCGCCATCCCCAAGGACGGGCCGTCGGCCGGGGTGACGATCGCCACGGCCTTCATCTCGGTGTGCACGAACAACAAGATCCGCTGGGACGTGGCCATGACCGGCGAGATCACCCTGCGGGGGAACGTCCTGCCCGTCGGCGGCGTCAAGGAGAAGGTGCTGGCGGCGCGGCGGGCCGGGGTTAAGACGATGATCATGCCCGCGGCGAACAAGAAGGATCTGACCGAGATCCCCAAGAAGGTCGTCAGCGAGATGGACTTCATTTTCGTCGAGGACGTCAGGGAAGTCTTCCGGCAGGCCCTGCTGAAGCCGCTGGGCAAGGTCGGACCGGTCGGGAAGGGGGGCGCGAAGTCGCGGCGGAAGCCGATGGCCAAGCCGGTCGGGAAACGGGGGGCCAAGCCGGGGCCGCAGGGCTCGCCGAAGGCCGGGCGGGGCGTGAAACCTCGAGCGAAGCGGCCGGCCGGGACGGTCGGGAAACGGCCGTAAGTGTCTTTGCCGGGGGGCTCAAGGCCGCCGGCGCGGCGATCCCAGTTTCAGGGTCATTGCGAACGAGCGAAGTGAGCGTGGCGACCCCCTTCCAGAGTTGAATAAATGAAACTCAACGACCTCGGCGAGCGGCGCCTGATAGCCCTGGTCCGGCGCCGGTTCGGCCGCGCCCGGGCGGGCATCGCCCTCGGCATCGGAGACGATGCCGCCCTCGTGCGCGGCCCCTCCAAACTGCTTCTCACCAAGGACCTGCTCGTCGAGGATTGCGACTTCCGGAAGGCCCTGCATCCGCCCTTCCTGCTCGGCCGCAAGGCCCTCAACGTCAACCTCAGCGACATCGCGGCCATGGGCGGGCGCCCCCTGTATGCGCTCCTCGGGCTGGCTCTTCCGGGGACGACGGACGAGGCCTGGCTGGATCATTTCTTGAGGGGCTTCGGCGCCGCCGCCCGGGAGCGCGGCGTGGCGGTCGCGGGAGGGGACTTTTCCGAGTCCCGACGCATCGTCATCTCGGTGACCGTCACGGGCGACGGGACTCGGGCGGTGCCGAGGAGCGGGGCCCGGCCCGGTGACGGGATTTTCGTCTCGGGCACCCTCGGCGACGCAGCCGCCGGTTTCCGGCTTCTCGAGCGGGGCCGCGGCTCGGGCGGCGGAAAACAGGCCGGCCGTCTGCTCCGCGCCTTCCTCGACCCTGAGCCGCGGCTGGACCTGGGCGCGGCGCTCGGCAGAATGCGGCTGGCTTCGGCCATGATCGACGTGTCCGACGGGCTGAGCGTCGACCTGTCGCACATCTGCGCGGAAAGCCGGGCGGGGGCGGAAATCGACCTAGCACGCATCCCGATGTCCGAGGCCCTCCGCCGCCTCTCGGACCGTCCCCTCGCCCTCGCTCTCGATGGGGGGGAGGATTTCGAGCTCCTGTTCACGGTGCGACCCGGCAACCTGGGCCGGGTTCGTCGGCTGGCGGCGCGTTTCGGGTTCACCGAGATCGGCCGGATCGTCCGCGGCCGGAAGCTCACGGCCGTCGACGCTTCGGGCCGACGCAAGCCGCTCGTCCCCAAAGGCTGGGAACATTTCGCCTGAAAAACGCCGGGGTTCTCTCTGGAAAAACCAGCAAAGACGGTACCGGGTCTACAAAATGCTGGTCGATGCAAGAAGGGACCGGGTCTGCGAAATGCCAACCGAGAACAGGAAGCCCGTTCCCCGAATCAGGGCTCGGCGAGGTACTCGCCCTCGAAGACGACCTCGGCCGGGCCCATCTGGTACACCGGCCCGTCCGGCGGCCACTCCACGGTGAAAGTTCCCAGGCTGGTCCCCACCTTGACCGTGCGGTCCGTCAGGCCTTTCAGCATGGCCGCGACGGCCGCCGCGCACGACCCGCTTCCCGACGAGAGCGTTTCCCCGACCCCGCGTTCCCAGAACAGGACTTCGATCTCGCCGCGGTCGACCACCCGGATGAACTCGACGTTGGTGCGCTTCGGGAAAAAGGGATGGGACTCGATCTCCCGCCCGATTTGATGCCACTCGATGCGGGCCGGGAACCGGTCGACGAAAATATCGCAGTGGGCGTTGCCCATGGACACGCAGGTGATATCGTGGACCCGCCGGTTGATGGACAGCGGGTAGTCGACGATCCGGTCGTGGGGCCGGCCGTCGTCGAAGGGGATGGCCTCCGAGTCCAGGCGCGGCGTCCCCATCTCGATCTTCACGACGAACCGGGTGCCGCGGGCTTCCATGAGCTCGCAGGTCCGGTTCCCGGCCGACGTCCGGAACAGGACGTGAGGCGCCCCGACCCGCGAGTGGTAGGCCATGCAGGCCAGGGCGCAGCGCAGCCCGTTGCCCGAAATCTCGGCCTCGCTGCCGTCGGCATTGAAGATGCGGAAATCGAATTCCCCTCCGCCGCTCTCAGCCGGCCGGACGAGCAGAAAGCCGTCGGCGCCGATCCCCGTGTGGCGGTCGCAGATGCCGCGCACGAAATCGGGCAGGCCGTCGGCGGGGATCTCCGAATCCCGGCAGTTGACGAGGAAATCGTTGCCCAGGGAATGGAGCTTGGTGAACCTCATCACCTGACCCGGATCGGGATGATGAGGTCCTGGGTCTGGCTCTCCGACTCGCTGCGGACGAGGAGGATGATTTCGTCTCCGGGATCGGTCTGCTGGATCGCGTTCTCCAGTTCGCGGGACGCGGTGACCTTCTTCCGGTTGACTTCGAGGATGATCATGCCCGGCTGGACCCCCGCGCGGGCCGCCTCGCTGTAGGGCTGGACCTCGGTGATGAGCAGGCCCTCGGTCGTCCGGAGGCCGTAGCGCCTGGCCAGGTCGGGAGTCAGGGGCCGCACCGAAAGCCCGATCCCCCTGTCCTCGCTGGCCGGCTGGCCCTTGTCGCCCTGGGGCTCGAGGTCCTCGACGACGGCGGTGATCGTCATCTCCTTCCCGTCGCGGATGACCTTCATGACGGCCTTCTTGCCCGGCTCGATGTCGGCGATCTTGAAGCGCAGGTCGCTCATGTCCTTCACCGGCTGGCCGTTGATCTCCGTGATCACGTCGTACTGCTCGAGGCCCGCCTTCGCGGCCGGCGAGCCGGGCTCGACGGAGGCCACGATGGCGCCCTGCTTCGACTGAAGCTTCCACTGCTTCATCATGCCGTCGGAGATGTTCTGGACGCTGACGCCCAGCCGGCCGCGGGCCACGCGCCCTTTCTCCTTGAGCTGCACCACGACCTTCCTGGCCATGTTCGAGGGGATGGCGAAGCCGATCCCGATATTGCCGCCCGTCGGCGTGAAGATGTTCGAGGTGATCCCGATGACCTCCCCCTGCATGTTGATGAGGGGGCCGCCCGAGTTGCCGCGGTTGATGGCCGCGTCGGTCTGGATGAAGTCCTGGTAGGTCGAGTTGTCGCCGGGCGAAATCTCGCGGCCCTTGGCGCTGATGATGCCCGCCGTCACGGTGTGGTCGAGGCCGTAGGGGTTGCCGATGGCCAGAACCCATTCGCCGACCTTCATCCGGGCCGAATCCCCGAGCTCGGCGAAAGGCAGGTCCCTGGCTTCGATCTTGAGAAGGGCGATGTCGGTCATCGAGTCGGTGCCGACGACCTTGGCGTCGAACTCGTCGCCCTTGACCGTGTTCACGGTGACCTTGACGGCGTTCTCGACGATGTGGTTGTTGGTCAGAATGTACCCGTCGGCGGTGATGAAGAAGCCCGTGCCCTGGGCCGTGACGCGCTGCTCGGGCTGCTGCTGGCGCGACCTGGGGCGGCCGAAGAACCGGTCCCAGAAATCGTCGAAGGGCAGGCCCTGGTCGAAGCCCATGCCGCTTTCCCGCCGCTCGGCGTCGATCTTGACGACCGCAGGGCCAACCTTTTCCGAGATGGTCACGAAATCGAGGTCCAGCCTGGGCTGGGGCGCGGTCTCGGCGAAGAGGCCCGGGGCCAAGCCCGCGGGCGCCGGCTTGTCGAACAGACCGGCCTGGGGCGCATGCCTTTCGGGCGCGTACACGAAAATGTATCCGGCCACGACGAGGCCGAGCAGGAAGCCGCCTATGGCGATCCAGGCATATTTCTTCATTCTAAACCTCCAAGCTCAGGAATTTCTAAATTAGCATAACCACAGTCGGAATTCAATTTTGCCCGACTCCGCTCCCCGACTCCCGTTAAACCCCCGCCGCCCCGGGAAAGTTGCATTCCCCCCGGCTCCGGGGATAATATGCCCCCCAGAAGCCATGACACACAGCCGGGGCGTCCTGATCGTCTTCGAGGGCATCGACGGGTCCGGGAAAACGACCCAGGCCCGGACCCTCGTGCGGCGCCTCAAGCAGGAGGGACATGAGGCCGTCTTCTTCCGGGAGCCGACCCGGGGCCGCTGGGGCCGGGAAATCAGGCGCCACGCGGTCCGGGCGGACTCCCTGACTCCCGAGCAGGAGCTGGAGCTCTTCGTCAAGGACAGGCGTGAAAACGTCGTCGAGAACCTCATCCCCGCCCTGGAGGGGGGCCGCGTCGTGGTCCTCGACCGCTACTATTATTCCACCATCGCCTACCAGGGCGCCAAGGGCCTCGACCGGGAGCGTATCCGCGGTCTGAACGAGGCCTTCGCGGTTCCCCCTGACCTGGTCATCATCCTCGATGTCCCGGCCGAGGCCGGACTGGTCCGGATCGGCGGCCGCAAAACCAGGGACGAGCTCTTCGAGCGCGAAGACTATCTCGTCCGGGTGGCCGAGATCTTTCGGGCCTTCGAAGGCCCGAGGTTCTTGCACCTCGACGGCCTCGCCCCCCGGGGCGAGATCGCCCGGGCCATTTGGGACCGCGTCAAGCCCCTGCTGCCGACCCGCCGGAAATCGGGGACACAATACTAATTTCCAGCGGCAAATCGGGGACACAATACTATTTTCCGGGCGGATCGGGTCGGCGAACGATCGGGAATCCTAGGGGGGAGGGGGTTCCGGGAGCTCAGCTCAGGCTTGAAATAGTATTGTGTCCCCATTTAAAGTGCGGTCTCCCCATTTAAAGTGCGGTCCCGGCGCGGGGTTCGCGTGCAGCGGGGGGGCAGCCGGACCGGGCTCATCCCCGGGTCCTGTCTTTCTTCCTCTTTCCCCGCCCGGCTCGCGCCGACCGCCCCGGCCTCCGGCCTTTGTTTTTTGGGGGCGCTTCTGCTATAGTTGATTTTTTGCCGCCATGAAGATCCCGAAGCTGACCAAGCTCCCGAAACTCCCCAAACTTCCGCCTCTTCCGAAGCTCCCCCCGATCAGGATCAGGATCCGGAGGATCAGGAGGCGGGACTTGGTCCGGGCCCTGGTCATCGTGGTCCTGGCCGGAACCGCCATCTTCCTCGGGGCGCTCTTCGGCTCCTTTTACGCGATCAAGGGCAACCTTCCCTCGATCGCGACGCTCGAGGATTTCCAGCCCAAGCTGATCACGACGGTCTACGACGCCACGGGCGCGCCGGTCAAGGAGTTCGCCGAGCAGCGCCGTGTCGAGGTCCCCTACGACCAACTCCCGGACATCCTCATCAAGGCCATCGTTGCGACAGAGGACCAGCGCTTCTTCAGCCATTCCGGAATCGACTACACGGGCATCCTCCGGGCCGTCAAGAAGGACATCCCGAAGGTCCTCCGCGGCCAGCGGCCCCAGGGCGCCAGCACGATCACCCAGCAGCTGGCCAGGGAGATGTTCCTCTACAGGGACCTGAGCCTGCGGCGCAAGTTCAAGGAGATGGCCCTGGCCCGCGAGATCGAGAAGAAGTACTCCAAGCAGCAGATCATGGCCTTGTTCTGCAACCACTTCTACCTGGGCCACGGGGCCTGGGGAGTCGAATCGGCCTCGAACCTGTTCTTCGGCAAGAGCGTCAAGGACTTGAACCTGGAGGAGGCGGCCATGATTGCTGGGATCTTCCAGAGGCCGACGGCCTACTCGCCCTACAACAACCCGAACCTGACGCTCCGGCGCCGCAACCACGTCATCGACCGGCTCGTCGAGGAGGGCTACATCGACAAGGCAAGGGGAGAGGAGGCCAAGGCGGCCCCCATGGTCGTCCTCCCCATCCGGAGGACCAGCGCCGAGTTCGGGGCCTACTTCTTCGAGGAAGTCCGGAAATACATCGAGAAGAACTACGGCAGCGACGCCCTCTACGGCGGAGGCCTCAAGATCTACACGACGCTCGACCCCCTTCTCCAGAAATACGCGGAATCGGCCCTGCGCGGGGGACTCCGCGACGTCGAGAACCGCAAGAACGGCTGGCGCAAGGACAAGGTGAACTTCCTCACGGCCGAGGACGAGGTCAAGAACGGCCTGGCCTCCAAGCCGGAGGCCGAACTCGAGGCGCTCTGGCTCATCAGCTGGGAAAACCAGACCCTGGAGCCCGGCGAGGTCTATGACGCGATCGTCCTCGAGGCCGGCCGGTCCGAAGCCTCGGTCCGGGTCAAGAACTTCACGGGCCGGATGACCAACAGGGACATCGACTGGACCAAGACCAAGTCGCTCAGCCCTCTCATCAAGCGCGGCGACATCATCCAGGTCAAGGTCAGGAGCGTCGACGAGGCCAAGAAGGAGGCCCGCGTGTCCCTCGACCAGGACCCGGTCCGCAACGGCGGTTTCGTCGCCATCGACACAAAGACGGGCCAGATCAAGGCCCTCGTCGGAGGCTACGCCTTCCGCAAGAGCCAGTTCAACCGGGTCACCCAGGCGCCGCGCCAGACCGGCTCGGCCATCAAGCCCTTCCTCTACACCGCCGCCCTCGAGAACGGGTTCACGCCGGCCGACCTGATCGTCGACGAGCCGACCACGTTCATCGACCGGTGGAACGGCGAACCCTGGTCCCCGAAAAACTACGACCGGAAGTACAAGGGCGCCGTGACACTCCGCAAGGGCCTCGAGGAGTCCCGGAACGTGGTCACGGCCAAGCTCCTCGAGTTCATCTCGCCCCAGGTCGGAGTCGATTACTGCCGCCGGTTCGGCATCACCTCGCCGCTCTACCCGTACCTTTCCCTGAGCCTCGGGACATTCGAGGTGACGCTGCTCGAGCTCGTCTCGGCCTACACGGCCTTCCCGAACGGCGGGGTGCGCGCCCAGCCCTACCTCATCACCCGGATCGAGGACAAGGAGGGCAACGTCCTCGAGGAGACGCAGGTCGAGTCGAGCGAGGCCGTTTCCCCCCAGACGGCCTACATGATGACGTACCTGCTGCAGGGTGTCATCCTGCAGGGCACCGGGGTCGCGGCCAGAGCCCTCGAGTGGCCCCTGGGCGGAAAGACCGGGACGACCGACAGGTATTCGGACGCCTGGTTCATCGGGTTCTCTCCCTCACTCTGCGCCGGGGCCTGGGTGGGCAACGACCTCCAGGTCACGCTCGGCGCGCGCCAGACAGGGGCCGCCGCCGCCCTGCCAATCTGGCAGGACTTCTTCGCCCATGTCGTCGCCGACAAGAAAAAGGCCGCCCAGGCGGCCGGCGTCGAGCTCGTCCCGGAGCAGTTCGAAGTCCCGCCCAACCTGAACTTCGTCGAGATCGACCGCAAGACGGGCCTCCTCCTGACCGACGTCTGCCGGTTTCCCTTCCTCGAGGTCTTCGTGCCGGGGACGGAGCCGGGCCGCTACTGCACGAACGCCGACCACCTCCGGATCCTCGACTACTACTCCACCGAAGCCGCCACCGAAGAGCACTAAAAAAAGGAGGGCGCCTCTTTCAAACCGGCTCAGCCGAAAGAGACGCCCTCAGGTAACGGAAAGGGGTCGGAATAACTGGCCTTATTTTCTCCTGGCGCCCGAACGCGAGCCCGAGCTGGAATGGCCGCTCGAACGTCCGCTCGACCTCGAGGAGGACCCGCGCGACGAGCTCCGTCCGGAGGACGTCACGCCGCGTGACGAAGAACCGGTGCGCGAAGAGCTTCCCGATCTGACGGACGACGTCCGGCCGCCCGCCCTCACTCCGCTCGGGGAACGGCCCAGGTAAGCGCCCGACCTGGCCGCCCCGCCGTCTCCGTAGATCCTGGAAATGCTGATGCTGGGCGAGGAGGGGTAGGTGCGGATGGCCCTCGGGCCGGCCGCGGCCGCGCCTGCGGCCTGGGCCGGCGCGGAGGTTCCGCCGCCCTGGGCGACGCTGTACGACGAGGAGGAGGGGTCGTGCTTCTTGCGTGTGGCGCTGCTCGAAGAGCCCTTGGAGGAGGAACCCTTTGACGAGGATCCCGAATTCCTGGCCGTTCCGGAGGACTTGGTCGAGGACCCGCTCTTGCCCACCCGGGCCGGGCTGCCGCTCTTGCCGCTCGAGGAGCCGGAGCTCTTGGAAGTCGACGGTCTGGAGATGCGCCGGGACTCGCCCGAAGCCGAACGATCCGACGACTTCGACGAACCGCTTGAACTGACCCGGGCCGGGTTGCTGCCCCGGCTGCCGGAGCTCGTCGACGTGGACGGCCGGCGGAGCGTCCTGGCGCTCGTGCCCTTGCTCGGAACGAGTCCGCTTGACCCCGAACTGCGAATCATCACCCGCTTGCCGTCGAGAGGCTGGACGGAAATCCTGGTTCCGGCCGGCCGCAGGCTCAGGGTCCTGTTGGACAGGCTCATCCTGTTCAGGCTCTTCAACGAATCGCCTCTCAGGGCGACCCGCGAAACGTTCGGGCCTTTCAGCTGGTCGCGGCGGATGACCGTCAGGGCGCGCGAAGTATGGGGGTAGTATCCGCCGTAGTATCCGCCGTAGAACGAGTTGCCGAGGAGCACGGCAGGGTAGCCCCACCAGCTGAGCGGCGCCCAGCCGAAGTAGAAGTCATCCCACCACCAGTCGACCCAGCCCGGGCCCCAGAGACTGGTGGGAATCCAGTACCAGCCGAGGCCGACGCCCCAGTGCCAGCGCCCGTAGTGGAAGGTGGCCCAGCCCCAGGGTTCGTAGGGGATCCAGGTCCACCCCGAGAGCGGCAGCCAGGTCCAGCGGCCGTTCCAGTAAGGCCGCCAGTCCTCCCCGACGTCCCCGGGCACCCAGACGTTGCCGTAAGGGGCGACGTAGGCCCAATGCCCGTATTGGTCGAGCTCGCCCTCGAAGTCCTGGAGGTCCTCGGGAAGGCGGCGCTGGGCGTACTCCCGGCCGACCTCCGAGTCGCGGGACTCGTTGAAGCGGTCGAAGCTGTCGTCGGCCACGGCCATGAAGGTCGAGGGCTTGGAGTCGAACCGGCCCTGGGCGACATCGAGCCTCTGGCCGGCCTTGACCAGCACCGAGCCCTCCTCGCCCGCGGCCTCGATGAGGCCGTTGAAGACGAAGATCTGCGTGTCCTGGTTCTCCCGGGCGTCGATCCTGTAGACGCCTCTGTCGAGGACATAGAAGGACGAATCGGCGGTGTGGATCTCGATGCCCTTTTCCTTGGCCAGAGTCCCGACCACGACGTAGACGCTGCCCGACCAGACCCGGATGCGGGCGATGTCGTCGCCCTGCTTGGGCAGGTTGAGCACATCCACCTTGGTGTCGTTGTCGAGGCGCAGATAGTTGCCCCGGCCGAAGCGGATCTCGGCCCGGCCGTCGGCGGTGCCGATCCGGTCGCCTTCGGTGACGGGCATGTTGACGATGCCTTCCTCATACCCGAGGTCGGACGCTCTCTGTATAAACGTTTTCCCGGTGACAAAGCTCAACCTGGCGATGGAGTCGTTGGTGTACTTCGTTTCCTGTGAAGGAGCGGGGTTGGGCTGAGCCTGCTGAGATAGCGCCGTTCCGACCACGAGGAAAATCGCGATCGTGAAAACGATGGCTCTTCTCATGCTCATCTCTCCTTATCTTTACGTTCCACTTATATTATAGCAAAAAATGTGCCAGGGCCCCCGCCAGGGGAGAAACGGCCATTTGCCCAGGTCCGTCCTCAATAAAGGACGCCTGGACCTCAAGAGGACACCGGCCAGAATTCGCCGCAAACCCGGAGGGAGGGCTCGATTTGCCGGAGAAAGGCCTCGGACGGGATCGCGGCCGGCTCCGCGGCAGGGGAGGGGGCCTCGGCCGAAAGCGCCACAAGCGTCTCCCCGACCCCTTCGAGCAGGGTCCTGAGGTTGTAGCCGCCCTCAAGCACATAGACCAGCCGGCCGCCGCAGGCCTCCTCGGCCATGGACCGGAACGCCGCGGCCAGGGCTCCGAACCCTGCTGCGCTGACCGACATCCCGCCGAGCGGGTCTCCGGCCCCGACGTCGAAGCCGGCGCTGACCAGGATGAACTCCGGGCGGTAGCGCGACGCAACGGCCGCCAGGACCTTGCCGTAGAGGAAGATGTACTCCGCGTCGCCGGCCCCGGCCGTCGTCAGGGGCACGTTCAGGTTGAAGCCGCGGCCCGGCCCCTGTCCGATCTCGGACGCCCTGCCGGTTCCGGGATAGAAGGGGACCCGGTGGGTCGAAAAATAAAGGACGTCGTTCCGGTCGTAGAAGTGGTGCTGGGTGCCGTTGCCGTGGTGGACGTCGAAGTCCGCGACGAGCACCCGCTTCATACCGCGCCGCCTGACGAGGTATTCCGCGCCGACGGCCACGTTGTTGAAGATGCAGAAGCCTTTGCCGTAGCCGGCCTCGGCGTGATGACCCGGGGGCCGGACCAGGGCGAAGGCGTTAGCGACGCGGGCTTCCATGACGGAATCGACGGCGCTCATCACGCCCCCCGCGGCCAGCCGGGCCGTTTCGTAGGTCTTCGGTCCGGCCGAAGTGTCCGGGTCGAGGACGACCCGCTCGCGGCCGGACGTGGACTTGACAAAGGCGACGTAGCCGGGCTCATGGACCCATTCCAGCTCGGCTTCGGAAGCCTGACGGGGCTCTATCGGCAGAAACGGCGCCGGGGGCGCCGTCTCGAGCATCCGGTTCAGGGCCAGGATCCGCTGCGGGCTCTCGACATGGTAGGCTCCCATGTCGTGGTCGGCATAGCGCCCGTCGTAAACGACGCCAGTTTTCATCGCCGGCTCGGGATGGCTTCTACGGCTCCATCTTGGCGCAGCCCCCCGGGGGAAGAGGTTCCGTCCCGGCCGATTTCTTAGGGAAGAATTTCTCCAGCTCCTCGGGCTTCGGGCGCGGGGTCAGCAGGCTGACGATGATCAGGGCCCCGAGCGAAGCCGCCAGCGCGGGGTAAATGAGCGGGATTCCCCACGGATCGCCGTCGGGGGCCTTGGCCGCCGGGAGGATCCTGGACATGATGAAGAAAAAGAGGCAGACCACGGTTCCGGCCACGATCGAGGCCAGGCCCCCGGCCCGGGTGGCCCTCCTCCAGGCCAGCGCGGCCAGAAGGGCCGGCGTGATCGCGACCCCGTAGATCGTGTAGGCGAAGAAGCTCATTTCGAGGACGCTCTTGAGCTGCGTCGCGAGCAGGAAGGCCAGGACGCCGATGACGACAACCAGCAGCTTCTGCAGGGCGACCAACTGCTTTTGTCCGGCGTCCTTTTTCAGGAACCGCTGATAGATGTCGCGCATCAGGGTGGTCGAGGGGGAGAGGAGGTAGTTCATGCCGGTCGAGATCACGACGGCGCAGGCCGCGCCCAGCAGCAGCACCCCGACCGCGGGCGGAACCAGGCTGCGGGCGGCCATGAGCACCACCTTGCCGCCCTGCTTGGGCACGCTCAGGTCGATCTGGCCGATGAACCGGCTGTACGCGAAGACCGCGATGACGACGACCACGGTCTCGACGAAAATCGTCCCGATAGTCCACCAGGCCACGGCCTTCTTGGCGTCCCTGGCCGAACGGGCGCTGTAGAACTTCTGGTACATGCTCTGGACGCCGAGAAGGAGGAACATGGTCGACAGGAAAAACCCGATGGCCTTGAGCCAGGGGTGGGCCCCGAACTGGCTGTTGACCACCGAGAAGTAGCCGCTCGGCAGGGCCGCCTCGGCCCCGTGGAGGCCGCCCGCCGCCGAGACGACGAAGGGCACGGCCAGCAGGCAGGCCAGGACGATGATGATCCCGTTCGGGAGGTCCGTGTACGCGATGGCCACCATGCCGCCCAGGGCCGTGAACAGGATCACGAAGGCGGCCGCGATGAACGTCCCGGTCGATTCCGAGATCCGGCCGTCGGTGATCACGTTGAGGATGAACCCGCCGGCCACGAACTGGTAGGAGACGATCGAGACGAACGACGCGATCAGCGCGATCGCCCCGAAGACCCTGGCGGCCGGCCCGTACCGGACCTCCAGCACGTCGCCCACCGTGTACTGGCCGAAGGTGTGGATCTTGCCCGCCAGGAAATAGATGAGGATGATCCCCACCCAGGCCCCCGCGGCCAGCCACAGCGCCGAGAACCCGGCTTTGGAAGCGAACTCGGCCCCGCTGATGAACGTGCCCGACCCGATCCAGGTGCAGATGAGCGTGAAGACCATGACCTGCCACTTGAGGCTCCGGCCCGCCACCATGAACTGCTCCTGGCTCTTGATGCGCCGGGAGCGGACGAAGTTCAGGATGGTCAGGGCCAGGAGATAGGCCAGGATGATGTAGAGATAGAACGACATGCCTTCCTCCTAGGATCCGGAATGCGGCCCGGCGCGGGGCTTGTCCGCCGCGACAGGAGCCGGGGCCGTCATGAGATGTTGTTCAGGATCTCGCCGCCGCCCTTTTTCTCGAGCTTGACGGAGAGGAGCTTGGTCATGTTGGGTTCCGACATGGTCGTGCCGTAGATGTAATCCGCCACTTCCATGGTCTTGTAGTTGTGGGTGATCAGGATGAACTGGGTCTGGTGCTTGATCGTGTTCAGGAGGTCGAGGAAGCGGGTCAGGTTGACGTCGTCAAGGGCCGCGTCGACCTCGTCGAGGAAGCAGAAGGGCGACGGCCGGTAGCGGAAGAGGGCGAAGAGGAAGGACAGGCTGGTCAGGGATTTCTCGCCGCCAGAGAGGAGGCTGAGGTTCTGGACCCGCTTTCCGGGCGGCTGGGCCACGATCTCGACGCCGCTTTCCAGGGGGTTGTCGGGCTCGAGGAGCTTGACCTCGGCGTTGCCCCCCTTGAATAGAACGGTGAAGATCTGCTGGAAGTTCGTGTTGACTTCTCCGAGCGCCTTGAGGAACTGGACCTTGCTCTCCTCGTCGATGCGGCGGATGGCTTCCTCGGTCGAGGCGATCGACTCCCGGAGGTCCCGGCGCTGCTCCACGAGGAAGTCGTAGCGCTTTCGCTGCTCGAGGAACTCCTCTTCGGCCATCAGGTTAACGGCCTTGAACCGGTTGAGGGATTCCCGGGTTTCCTCGAGCTCCTGTTCCACGTCGTCGTCGGACATCTCGGCCACGGGGCGCCGGACCTTCCTCGTCCGCCTCGGCCTGGCCGCCTCCGCCTCCGGCCCGGGCCCGGCGGCCTCCGCGGGCTCCTCCCCGGTTTCGTCGGAATCCTCGATGTCCTCGTCGCCGGCCGGCGCGGGGGCGGCCTGGACCGAAGGGCTCTCCTGCGCCTCGGCCTTGAGTTCGACCAGGGTCTTCTTGAGCTCCTGCCAGCACATCTCGTCGAGGTTGACGAGGTCCCGCTCGACCTCGGCCTTGCGGATCTCGTGGCGGACGCGCTCGTCCTTGGCGGACTCCTCCTCCCGGCGGGCTTCCTGGACCGCGGTCTCGGATTCCTCGAGTCCGGTCCGGATCTTCTGGAGCCGGGATTCGGCATCGGCCAGCGCCGTCTCCGAGCGGCCCCGCTCGGCGGACAGGTTTCCGACGGAGTCCTTCAGCCCCTGGATGGTTTCTCGCAGGCGGGCCTTTTCCTCTTCGCCGCGCCGGGTGTCCTCGCCGATCTGGCTGATCTTGGCCTCCAGGGCGGCCTTCCGGCCCGCGGTCGTCTCCATCTGGCGTCGCAGCCCGTTCGTCTTTTCCTGGAGCAGGGCCAGACCTGCTTCGAGAGCCAGGAAGCCCCGCTCCGCTTCCGCCGCCCGGGCCGCGGATTCCGCCAGGCCTCGCTCCCCGGCCTCCGCCCTTGCCTTGAGCGCGCGGGCTTCCTCCTCGCGTCCGGACACGATCTCCGTGGTCTTCTTGAGGTTCCGGACCAGGGCGTCCTTCTCCGCGCGCAGGATCCCGATCTCCCTGCCGAGGAGATCGTGGGCGGCCCGGATCTTGTCCGCTTCGGTCCGGATGAAGTGGAGCTCCTTCGCGGCGTCCCGGGCGGCCCGCTCCTCGCGGAGCTGCGAGGCCGTTGCCTCGTCGAGAGACCCGTCGATCGCGGCCTTCTCGTGTCCGGCGGCCTCGAGCCTGGCGGCCAGGGGGGCCATCTCCGTCTCCAGCCGGGAGCCCAGGTCCTCCAGGCTCCGGATTTCGGAGGCCAGCGCGATCATGCCTCCGGCCTTCTCGCCGAGCTTGAGAAGCCCGGAGGACAGGAGGAGGTCGCCGGCCGGCGTCAGGTAGTTCAGCTCCCGGTGCTCGAGCCAGAGCCGCACGCCCTCCTTGATATCGGCCACGATCACGGCGTCCTCGAGTCCGGCCAGGCGGTCCTTGATCCTCGGGTCGGCCTCGAGCCGGCTCTTGAGGAGGCCGATGACCCCGGGCCGGGCCAGGATGTCCGGCGGGATGCCGGGCCGGCCCGCGGCCGGAAGCAGCAGGTAGGCGCCCTTCAGCCCGTCGGGAATCCCCTCGAGCACGGCTTCGGCCGGGACGACCCGGGACCGGGCTTCCTCACGCCAGAAGACGTCGAAGAGGGGCGCGTCTTCCGGGCGCGTCCGCAGCAGGTCGGCCAGGAGCCCGAGGCTGCCGGGGATCTCGTCGGACCGGGCTTCGCCGCGCTGCTGCTCCTCGATCTTTTTCAAAGCCTGGAGCTGGTAGGCGGCTTCGTCCCGCCGGGTTTTGGCGGTCTCGAGGTCGGCTTGGGCCTCGGAGATGGAAGCCATGACGCCCGCCGCCGCCCTCTTGAGCTCCTCGACCCGGGCCGCGGCGGCGTTTCCGGCCGCGGTTCGGGTCGCGATCTCGCGTTCGGTCGCCTCGGCCCGGGAGGCGGTGTCGGCGAGAAGTTCCGCCTGGGCCGCGAGCTGGGCCGTGAGTTTCTCTTCCTGGCGGGCCAGGAGCTCGATCTCCTTGTCGGCCCGGGCGCTTTCGTTCCTGGTCTCCGTGAGGCCCTGGAGCGTTCCGAGGTAGGCCGCGCGCAGGTCCTCGACCTCCTTTTGACGCGCGTCGCGCTCCTCCCTGGCCGCGCGCAGGATGTCTTGCCGGCGGGTCGCGTCGGCCCGGCTGCTTTCGTGCTCCGCGGCGATCGCGTCCAGCCGCTGCCGCGTTTCCTCGATCTCCCGCGTGAGATGCAGGACATCCTCGAGGAGCTCGTTGCCGTCGGTTTCGAAGCGTTTCTTCCGCTCGTCGAAGAATTCGACCCGCTTGGTTTCCCGCTCGATCTCGCTCTCGAGCCGGGTCAGGTGGGATTCCAGGCCGTAGAGTTTTTCCCGGCCTTCCTTGAGCGATTTTTCCAGGTCCCAAAGCTCGTGCCGCCGGGCGACGGCTTCCTTCTCCGCGGCCTTGACGCGGGAGCTGACATCCTGCTCCCGGCTCAGGCTGCTTTCGTAAAGGCTCGAGGCCTCCTTCTGGGACCGCTCGAGGGCGGCGAATTTCCTCCGGTAATGGTGGGACGTGAGCTCGCGGATCCGCTCCCGGAGCCGGCGGTAGCGGTTGGCCGCCTGGGCCTGGCGCTGGAGGGAGTTCTTGGCCTTTTCGACCTCGGCGATGATGTCCTCGAGGCGGGTCAGGTTGATCTCGGTGTTTTCGAGCTTGGTCTGGGCCTGGCGCCTCTTGTCCTTGTAGTAGGCCGTGCCCGCCGCCTCCTCGATGAAGGTCCGTTTCTCGGTCGGCTTGGAGGTGACGAAGTTGCCGATGGCCCCCTGCTCGATGACGAAGTATTCCTTTTCGCCGATGGCATGCTTCCAGAGCTCGTCCTGGATGTCCTTGAGGCGGACGGTCTTGCCGTTCAGGCGGTATTCGCCCTCGCCGGTCCGGAAGACCCGGTGGGAGACGACCATTTCCTCCTCGTCGCTGCCCAGGGTAAGAAGGACATCGGCCATGTTGAGCGGGGGCTTCTTGGCGTTGCCGTTGAAGATGACGTCCTCGGTCCGGTCGCCCCGGACGGACTTGACCCTGAGACCGCCCAGGACCCACAGCATGGCGTCGACCAGGTTGCTCTTGCCGGTGCCGTTGGGGCCGACGATGGCCGTGAGGCCGGGATGGAAGACGATCTTGGTTCTTTCGGCGAAGGACTTGAATCCCTGGAGTTCGAGTTTCTTGATGATCATGCTCATTGTTCGCGCAGTCCGTCCGGAGAAAATACGCAGCCGCCCGGCCGGGGCGGATGGGTCTGTGGGCCGAGACAGATGGGTATTTTAGACGATTCGCGGCCAAATGCAAAGCGACACTTTCGGGCCGCACTTCGGCAAGGGTTTTCACCGGCCAAGGCCTCAGGCATCATGTCCCCGACGAGGCCTTCATAACATGTTGATGGCGCGCCCATAGCAATGTCATTGCGCGGAGCGCGTCTCTCTCATAATGTCATTGCGAGGTGCATCTCTCCGGAGATGCGACGCGGCAACCCCATCTTCTCTCTTCTATCGCAGGAACTTCCTCCGGAATAAAAGCTGCGCTCGCTTGTATTCGGATTGGGAGCCGAGGCTCCCCAATCTCCGGCAAAGGAGGCTCCGATGTTCCAGGATGCGCTGTTCGTTCCGGAACGGCATGGCGGGACGAGGGCCGCGGCCCTGCCGATCGCGGTCCTGGCCCACGGGTTCCTGGTGCTGGCTCTCCTCGTCGTTCCGCTGCTCAGGGTCGGCGACCTGCCCCAGGTGGAGCTTACGGGCATATTCCTTGCTCCCCCTCCTCCTGTCCCGTCGCCCGCTCCGCCCAAGGGACGGCCCAAGCCGGCGGGAGAGGGCAGCCGGGTCAAGCCCGTCTCGTCCAAGGCGGTCCTCGACCGCGGGGCGCTGGTGGCCCCCGTGGACATCCCGACCGATATCACCGAGGAGGCGCTGAACCTCAGCGGTTGGGCGGAGGGAATCCCTGGCGGCGTGGACTACGGCGAGAGCAATCCGTTTGCCGACGGGGCGGGGGATTGGCTGAACAGAGTGACCGCCGTCGTCCGGGCTGGGGACTCGGCCCCGATCCGTGCGGCGGGGGAGGTGAGGCCGCCCAAACTCGTCCGCCGGGTCGAGCCGGATTACCCGGAATTGGCGCGCCAGGCCCGTGTCGAGGGTGTCGTGATCCTCGAAGCGACAACAGATATCTACGGACGGGTGGCGAGCGTCAAAGTGCTGCGCTCCGTGCCCCTGCTCGACCAGGCCGCCGTCGACGCCGTAACCCGCTGGGTCTACGAGCCGCTGGTCGTCAACGGCCGTCCGCGCGCCGTGACCTTCACCGTCACCCTCCGCTTCGAGCTCAAGCGAAGCTGAGCGCGCGGGATCATTTGAAGCCGCGAACCAGCAAGATTGGTACCGGGTCTACAAAATGCTGGTTTTTTCCGGCAACATGCAGGCCCGACCCCGCATTGTTTTCCTAAAGCAGCCCAAAACCCGGCCATCGGATAATTGTCCATGGCGGTCAAGCTCTGATTCAGCTGCACATTCTCATTTCGCCAAGAGCCGGACGTCTGACACGTCGCGGTGATAGCCCCGGCCTCCTCCCGATCGCCCTCCTCGGCGTTAGCCCCGCCATCCACCGCACACATCCACCGCCTGCCTTGACAGGGCGGGTCGTTTCGTCTAATTTCTATATACTTTCCTTCCGACTCTTGAAGCCAGCGTAGCTCAGTCGGTAGAGCAGCTGATTCGTAATCAGCAGGTCGGAGGTTCGATCCCTCTCGCTGGCTCCACTGATTCCCCCCATATAGAACCCAAAATCAGGAACTTAAGGGCCAAGCCGGAGGACTGTCAACTTTGCCTGTGCTTGCCCCGAATTGCCCACATTTGGCCCCTAATGTGGCGCAAATGTGGCACAAGCGGGGAGCGCGCCGATAAGAATGGTAGGAGGTAATCATCGGCGATTATGCAAATAGACGCGCATAGGCGTTCCGAACTCCGGATCCAAAGGTCGGAGGTTCGAATCCTCGCAGGTACGCCATCTCTGCCGCCGCCTTTGACGGCTTTCTCTCTTGGTGCTATTCTCTTACCCGGCAAGGAAAGTGCGATGAAATGCCCGGCCTGTCAAACCGATAACACTGATACGGCCCGATTCTGCGGCAATTGCGCGACGCCGCTCAAGAGCGCCGAGGCGGCGGCTCCCTCCCAAGCTAAAACCATCACAGAGTCCCTGAAGATTATCCCCCGGGACGCCATAATTGCCGGGAAGTATAAGGTCCTTGTTATGATCGGCAGAGGCGGGATGGGCGTCGTCTACAAAGCCGAGGATACTAAGCTTCGTCGCCCTGAAGTTCCTGGCCGAAGACCTGGCCCACGACCGCCAGGCCGTCGAGCGCTTCCAGCGCG
>Ga0210077_1000035_pt1 | contig 84649 bp, 65 predicted proteins | sample RushMan_CattailN_5_FD_185556 | JGI IMG/M metagenome (GOLD analysis project Ga0210077, IMG submission 185556) | Wetland microbial communities from San Francisco Bay, California, USA, that impact long-term carbon sequestration -... | ecosystem: Environmental > Aquatic > Marine > Wetlands ...
GCGGCCAGCCGTGTGGGGATGGACGTCGACGAGGGCCTGTTCGTTTATCCTGAGGAGGTCAGGGCCGTGTGCGAGACTTTCGGCATCGATCCCGTAAGCGCCATAGCCGAGGGCAGCCTGCTCGTAACCGCCCGGCCGGCCTTCTCGGCGAAGATCCTGGCCCGCCTTGAGAGGAAAGGAATCCCGGCCTCGGTCGTGGGTCGGGTGCTGCGTGACCGCCGCCGCAGAACGCTCAAGAGAGCGGACGGCCGAGTCGTGCCGCTGGCGATGCCCGACCAGGATCCCTTCTGGCCGGCTTTCTTCGAAGGATTGGAAAAGACCTAACCGGAAGTCAGCCGGCTTTGGCCTTGGCCCGGGCCTTCTTTTGCTTTTTTGCCGACAGGTCGGCGATATCCTTGAGCGTCAGGCCGTCGAAATAGGATTTCAGGACCTTCGTCGCGCCCTTCCAGATGTCGTAGGTCGGGCAGACCTCCACCCGGTCGCAGTAATCATCATCCTCGGCGCACTCGACCAGGCAGCAGTTGCCCTCGAGCGCGTGAAGGATTTCGCTCAGCCTGATGTCGGCGGGATTGCGGGCCAGAGTGTACCCGCCGCCCGCGCCCCTGATGCTCTTGACCAGCCTGTTGATCTTCAGGGGAATGATGATCTGTTCGAGGTAGCGTATCGAGATATCCTCGCTGGCCGAGACGTCCTTGAGAATGACGGCCTTGGCCCCGGTTTGATAATGTTCTGCGAGGTTCAGCATCAAGCGCGTTCCGTATCGGCCTTTCGTCGAAAGCCTGATCATGGGCTACTCCTGAATCCGATATAGGTCGGCCTTCCAATCCATCTCCATCATAACGCATCGGTGCGGCCATTTCAACACGGATTTATCGGAATTGTCAGGATAATTCCGGCCGGGTCCCGCCACGGCCGCCTTGACACCCCGAGGAGGGGATTGTATTCTAGCGTTTCGAACCATGTCCGTCAGACTCCCGGACCTCCTTGCAGGCGGGTTTCCCGCCGACGAGATCGCGTCGTTCGAGGGTGTCCATGCCACGACTTATCCTTCTCGGTGACGAAGCGGTCGCTCTGGGGGCCGTCCACGGCGGCCTCTCGGCGGCCTATTCCTACCCCGGGACCCCGGCCTCGGAGATCATGGAATACCTGATCCCCAGGGCGAAGAAGGAGGGCCCGTTCAAAGCCACCTGGTCGGTCAACGAGAAAGTGGCTTACGAGGAAGCCCTGGGCGCCTCCTTCGCCGGCAAGCGGGCCCTCGTCTCCTTCAAGCACGTGGGACTCAACGTGGCCGCCGACCCGTTCATGAACTCCGCGATCACGGGAGCCAACGGCGGCCTGGTCGTCGTCAGCGCCGACGACCCCGGTATGCACAGCTCCCAAAACGAGCAGGACAGCCGGTATTACGCGCGGTTCGCCCAGGTCTTTTGCTTCGAGCCCTCCGACCACCAGGAGGCCTACGACATGACCCGGGAGGCCTTCGAGGTCTCCGAGAAGCTGGGCCTGCCCGTGATGGTCCGGCTCGTGACCCGGCTTTCCCACAGCCGGTCGACCGTGGAAACGCGGCCGTCCCGGCCCGAGAACGACCTCGGCTACGGCGAATGGACCGACTGGACGCTGCTGCCGACCAACGCCCGGCGCAAATTCGGGATGCTCATCCGGAAGCAGCCGGAAATGGTCGCCCTGTCCGAGTCCTCCCCCTGGAATTCCCTGACTCTGAACGCGGAGAGCCGGGCGCTCGGGGTCATCGCCTCCGGCATCGCCTTCAACTACTTCCGGGAGGCGGCCCGCGGCTCCGAACCGCTTCCCTCGTTCCTGAAAGTTTCGACCTACCCGCTGCCGGAGGCCCTGGTCCGGAAACTCGTCGATCACGTCGAAACGATCCTGGTCGTCGAGGACGGCTATCCATTCATCGAAAAGCGGATCACCGGCATGTTCGGGATCCCCGGCAAGACCGTTCTGGGCAAGACGACCGGCGCCCTTCCCGCCTCCGGCGAACTCTCGCCCGACATCGTGCGAAGAGCCCTGGGCCTGCCGCCGCCGGCCTCGCTCGCGGCGGGCGGCGTTCCCCTGGCCGGCCGGCCGCCTCAGCTTTGCGCGGGGTGCCCCCACGCCGACACGTTCAAAGCCCTGAACAAGGCCCGGGAGGACCATGCAGGCTCCAGCGTTTTCAGCGATATCGGTTGCTACACCCTGGGCGCGCTGCCGCCCTACAACGCGGTCCAAAGCTGCGTGTGCATGGGGGCCAGCGTGAGCATGGCCAGGGGCGCCTCCGATGTCGGCGTGCACCCGGCCGTCGCGGTCATCGGCGATTCGACCTTCGCGCACTCGGGCATCACGCCGCTGCTCGGGGCCGCCGACGCCGGCGCGGACATGACGGTCATCATCCTCGACAACGCCACGACGGCCATGACCGGCGGCCAGCCGACCTTCGGTTCGGGCGAGCGGCTGCTGCGCATCGTGGCCGGGGTGGGAGTCGCCCCCGAGCACATCAGGACGATCGAACCCCTGCCCAAGAACCTCGAGGCCAACGTCCGGGTCATCAAGGAGGAGCTCGATTACCACGGCCTGTCCGTCATCGTGGCCGTCCGGGAATGCATCCAGGAATCCAGGAAGAGAAGGAGCTAGGCCATGAAGCAGGACATCGTTCTGGCCGGGGTCGGGGGGCAGGGCATCCTGTCCATCGCCTTCGTCATCGACAACGCCGCCCTCGCCGACGGCCTCCGGTTCAAGCAGGCCGAAGTCCACGGCATGGCCCAGAGGGGAGGGGCGGTCCAGTCCCACCTGAGGATCTCGAGCGAGGAGATCTTCAGCGACCTCATTCCGAAGGGCGAGGCCGACATGATCCTGAGCGTCGAACCCCTCGAAGCGCTACGCTATTTCGAGTTTCTCAGGACGGACGGGGTCGTCGTCACCGGCTCGACCCCCTACCGGAACATCCCCGACTACCCCGACCTCGAGGAGGTATTGGCCGCCGTCCGCAAGGCGTCGCGAAGCGTCATCATCGACTCCGAAGAGCTGGCCAAGGAGGCCGGGACGTCCAAGGCCCAGAACATGGTGATGCTCGGCGCCGCCTCTCCCTTTCTCAGCCTCAGGGAGGAGAGCCTGCGGCGGTTCATCGAGGCCCTGTTCAAGGCCAAGGGGCCGTCCGTGGTCGAGGCCAACATCAAGGCCTTCGAGCTCGGGAAGAATGCCGCCGGGCCGGCCTAGGCTCCGAAGCCGGGTTCGCCACGCGGCCTCGGACTGTAAAGACGACCGGCGAAAACAAGGAGACGGGGCCGAAAGACTTTGACGCAGCCCAGGGCAGGGAGACGGGAATGACGCTGAATGTCCACAGGATCGACCGTATCTTCGCAGAGGCCGAGAGCGAAGACCGGAGTTTTCTGCTCGAGCCCGAGGTCTACGAAGTATTGCGTCTGGCCGGAATCCCGGCGCCCCGCTGTCTTTTCGTCCGGACCGGCGCCAAGCTGTCCCGGAAAGACCTGGCCTCGCTGGGGGAGGGGGCCGTCGTGGTCAAGGTCGTCTCCCCGCTCATCGTCCACAAGTCCGACGTCGGCGGCGTGGCCTTCGCGGAGGCGGCCCCGGGTCCGGTCAACGCGGCTTGCGCCGCGATGTTGCGCGGCATCCCCGAGCGGTATGTCACATGGATGACGAAAGAGGCCGGTGCGAGGGCGTCCGACGGTCAATCAATCGATTCCGTCCGGGAATCCATCCGCGGTTTTCTCGTTTGCGAGAAAGTCGGCCACGCGGACGTGGGCTTCGGCTCGGAGATCATGATCGGCCTCCGGAATTCGAGGGATTTCGGACCCGTTCTGACCATGGGCGGGGGCGGCCTGGACGTCGAATACATGACCGAGCGCCTTCGGGAGGGTTCGGCCGCGGCCATGAGTTCCGCCCACCTCGTGGACGCCGCCGCGGTGCCGGACCTTCTCGAACCCCTGGCCTTTTTCGGCAAGGTCGCGGCCGAGTTCCGCGGCCGCAAGCCGCTCCTTCCGGCCGGGCGGGTCGTCGACACGTTCCTGCGTTTCCGCGACCTGGCCGCGGCCTTTTCGCCGTTCTCGGAGGATTCTCCGTTCGTCATCGAGGAAGCCGAGGTCAATCCTTTGGTCGTCCGGGACGGGCGCCTCGTGCCTCTCGACGGCCTGTGCCGGTTTTCCCGGGACAAGCGGGTTCTCGAGCCCCGGCCGTTCGCCGAAATCCGGAGGCTGCTCCGGCCGGAGTCGATCGGCATCATCGGCGTCTCGGAAAAGATGAACATCGGCCACATCATTCTCGACAACATCGTGGGCAACGGGTTCCCGCGGGAGGCCGTGTTCGTCGTCAAGCCCGGCCTGGACGAGATCGAGGGCTGCCGCTGCGTTCCGACCGTCAGGCAGCTGCCCCGGCCCGTTGACATGTTCGTCCTGACCCTGGCGGCGGACCAGTGCTTCGAGGTCATGAAGGACCTGACGGAAGCGGAGAAGGCCCGGTCGGTCATCATCATCGCCGGCGGGATGGGCGAGAAGGAAGGCGGGGCGAGCATCGAGGAACGCATCAAGGGGCTTCTGGCGGAGGGGCGGGCCGCCGGGCGGCTGACGCCCGTGGTCAACGGCGGCAACTGCCTGGGAATTTATTCGAAACCCGGGCGGTACGACACGACCTTTATCCCTCACTACAAGCTGCCCCGCCCGAAGAGCCCGCGCTCCGTGCTGGCCCTGGTCAGCCAGAGCGGGGCCTTCATGATCTGCCGGACCAGCAAGCTGCCGATGATCGAGCCCCGCTATGCGGTGTCGTTCGGGAACCAGCTCGACCTTACGGCGTCCGATTATGTGAGGGCCCTCAAGGAAGACCCCGACGTCCGGGTCCTGGCGGTCTACCTGGAGGGGTTCAAGCCGGGCGACGGCTTGGCCTTCGCCGGAGCGGTCCGCGAGTTCGCCGCGGGAAGCGGGCGGACCGTCCTGGTCTACAAGGCGGGCCGGAGCCCCGAGGGAAGGGCCGCCACTTCGAGCCACACGGCCTCCGTGGCGGGGGACTACGGCGTATTCCGGTCCGTCCTGTCCCAAGCCGGGGCGATCGTGGCCGGGAATCTTTTCGAGTTCGAGAGTTTCCTTAAAAGCCTGGTTTTTCTCGAGGACAAGGCGGTTCGCGGACGGCGAGTGGGGTTGATCAGCAACGCGGGCTTCGAATGCGTGGTCCTGGCCGATAACCTGAAGAACGGCGGCGGGCTCGACCTGGCCCGGTTCGCGGCGGAAACGGAGACGAGAATCGCCGCCACCATGCGACCCCTGGGGATCGACAAGCTTCAGGATGTCCACAACCCTCTCGATATGACGCCGGTCGCCGACGACGCGGTCTTCTGCGGCTGCGCCCGGGCCATTCTCGAGGACCCCGGCGTCGATTGCGCCGTGGTGTCCAACGTCCCTATGACTCCGGCCCAGCAGACGTTGCCCGCGGGCTCGGGCTATCGCGAAAATTTCCTGAACGCGGGGAGTTTTGCCAGGCGCATCGTCGAGCTCTTCCGGGCGAGCGACAAGCCCTTTGTCGTGAACGTCGATGCGGGCGGGCTCTACGACCCGCTGGCGGCCTTCCTGGAGAATCAGGGGCTTCCGGTGTTCCGCCGGGCCGACGAGGCGGTGAAGTTCCTGAGGGCCTATGTCGAGCACAGGATGAAGACTCAGCCGCCGGCTTCGATCAATCCCGCCGCGGCGGCAAGCCAGGCCGGCAGGCGGAAGCCGCCGACGGCGCAAAACAAACGCTGAGCGGGCGCGGCCGGAAAGCGGCCCGATGCCGGGGCAGCCGGAGAGGAGGTAAGGGTGGAGGAACAATTCCGAGACAGGTTCGTATCTCTTTGGGAAAAGCATTTCGGCGGCGCCGGGCTCCCGATCGCGTTCTATTACACCGATGAAGCGGCCGAGGGGGGCGGCGACGAGGCGGGCCCCCTGGCCCGTTGCGTCGTCGCCAACATGGGCCGGGTTCGGAAGGGCGAAACCGTGCGTTTCGCGGCCGGCACGATCGGGTGCCCCGGCGGGAAGCGGTACCTCGGCTATTCCCGCGACATCCGGCCCGGCTTCGAGTACTTTCTCTCCTGCGGGATCCCCAGAGAGATGGAGGGCGAACGCTACAAGAAGTCCCCCGATCTCGTCCGGGAGGTCATGGCCCGGATGCCGGAGTTCGAGGCGCCGGGCCGGTCCGTCGTCTTCAAACGCTGGGACAGGCTCGAGGCCGACGACAACCCGGAGGTGGTGGTCTTTTTCGCCCGGCCCGACGTCCTGGCCGGGCTCTTCACGTTGTCCAGCTTCGACGAGGTCGAGTCGAGCGGCGTCATCGCGCCTTTCGCGGCGGGTTGCGGGTCGATCGTCCTGTACCCGTATCTCGAGCGGGCGTCGGCCTCGCCCCGCTGTGTCATCGGCATGTTCGACCCCTCCGCCAGGCCCTACGTCGGCCCCGACGAGCTGACCTTCGCCGCGCCGTTCGCCAAGTTCGAGCGGATGGTCGCCGACATGGACCAGAGCTTCCTCATCACCCCGACCTGGGAGCGCATCCGCGAACGCATCGAACGGCCCTGAACGTCCCGGGGCCGCGCGGCCCCGCCCGCTTGCCCGCCGGGAACCTGCATGATAGAATCCCGTTGAATGAGAGCTTTCGCTGTGGTCGCATTGGCCGTCACGGCTCTGGGAGGTTTCCTTCCGATGGCTGATCAAAATGAAAACCGGGCCCGGATCATGGGGTCTTACATTCCCCGAACGGCCGGGCCCTGGCTTTCGGAGGCCGATCAGGTCTACGACGCCGAGACGATCTTCGGCTACATCGACGGCGCGGGCGAGGTGTACCGGTCCTATAACATGAAGCTCCTCGTTTCGAGGAGCTTCCACAAGGACGGGAAGCCGGGCCTGGTTGCGGATATCTTCGACATGGGCACCTCGGCGGATGCATTCGGTGTGTTCACGCACGACCTCGACGGCGAGGACGCCGGGATCGGCCAGGGTTCGAACTACAAGGCCGGCCTCCTGTCTTTTTGGAAGGACCGGTATTTCGGCTCGGTCTATGCCGAGGAGGAGACGGAGGAGACCAAAGCGGCGGTTCTCGAGCTGGGCCGGGAGATCGCCTCGGCCATCCCGGGCGAGGGACCGAAGCCCGTCCTCCTGGCTTTTCTGCCCGCCGAAGGTCTCGAGACCGGCCGGGTCTGTTTTTTTCACAACTATTCCGTGCTCAATTATCACTTCTTCGTGGCCGATAAGGACATTCTCCTCCTCGATCAGTCGGCCGACGTGGTCCTGGCCCCTTACGTCCGGGGAGAGGGGAAGAGCTATCTCCTGCTCGTGCGTTACCCGGACGAGGCCGGGGCCGCCCGGGCCTTGGAGTCCTTCCTGCGAGTCTACATGCCGGACGCTTCGCCGTCCGGGACTGTCCGGACCGAGGATGGAAAGTGGACGGCGGTGCTAAGGAAGCGGGACATCCTGGCCGTGGCGTTCAACGAACCGTCCGAGATATTCGTCCGAGACCAACTCAAGGCGGCGGGTTCCTTGATCGACGAGAAGGGGAGGGGAACCCATTAGGACTAAAGAGCTTTTCCGGAAGCCCGGAAAAGGAGCGCCCCGTCCCCGGCGACACTCGAGCGGGGGATAATCGAATAAGGAGAGGATTGACATGAGCCGAAGGACGATCACCCGAAGGGACTTCCTGAAGGCGGCTTCCGTCACGCCCTTGGCGGGGGCGCTCGTCCCGGCCCTCAAGGGCCTTCAGGCGGCGCAGACGGATAAAGTGAAAGTCGTCTTGATCCGCGACCCGAGCGCCCTCGACGCCTCGGGATCGCCGGACCCCGCCGTCGTCTTCAGGATGCTGGACGAGGCCGTCTGCGCGATCTCGGGGCGGACGGACGCTCTTACGGGGTGGAAAACGCTCATCCGGCCCGAGGATATCGTCGGCATCAAGACCAATGCCTGGGGCAAGCTGCCGACCACCTCGGCCGTGGAACAGGCTCTCAGGCGGCGCGTTCTCGATGCGGGAGTGCCGGACGACAAAGTCGGCATCGACGACAGGGGCGTGCTCCGTAACCCTGTTTTCCAGAACGCCACGGCCCTGCTGAACGCCCGCCCCGCCCGGACCCACCATTGGTCCGGAATGGGCAGCTGTCTCAAGAACTACATCCAGTTCGTGCCCAGGCCTTCGGACTACCATCCGGACACGTGCGCGGACCTCGGCGAGATCTGGACCAAAACCATCGTCAAGGGCAAGACCCGGCTCAACGTCCTGGTCATGTTCACGCCGCTGTTCCACGGGATAGGACCCAGCCATTTCAGCAAGGCCTATACCTGGCCGTACAACGGGCTGATAGTCAGCCGGGACCCGGTCGCCGCTGACGCCACGGGCCTGCGGGTCCTCGAGGCCAAGCGCCGCGAGCACTTCAAGGAGGACCGGCCGCTGCAGCCGACGCCGCACCACATTTTTCTCGCCGACACGCGCCACCATGTCGGCGTCAGCAGCCCCGACCGGATCGAGCTCGTCAAACTCGGCTGGACGGACGGCGCCCTGATCTGAGCGATGCCGATCTACGAATACCGCTGCGCCGATTGCGGCCGGAAGACCTCGATCCTGACGCTCAGCGTCAAGTCCGTGCCCGAGGTGAAGTGCCCGTATTGCGGCGGGACGAACCTAACCAAGCTCGTCTCGCGGGTCGCGGTCCTGCGGTCCGAGGACAGCCGGCTCGAGAGCCTGGCCGATCCGGCCGCGCTCTCCGGCCTCGACGAGAACGATCCCAGGAGCGTCGCCCGCTGGATGAAAAGGATGGGCCGCGAGATGGGGGATGACGCCGGTGAGGACTTCGAGGAAGAGATCGAGCGGGCCGTGGAGGATGCGGAGGGCGGCGAGGGCGGTGAGGGGAGCCCCGGGACCGGGGGAGGCTCCGACGACGACTTCTAGAATCCGCCCGGTGGAACGGCCTGCCGCTCAGCCATCGGCGGCGGGCCGGCGGTTTTCCGTCGGCACGGAGGCCGGCGCCCCGTCCGAGCGGCGCAGGCCGCCCCGCGGCGAGCCGTCGAGGCCGTCGGCGGGAGAGCAAGGAGGCATGCGATGACCGGAGTCCTGATGTTCGCCCTGGGGGTGGTTTTCGGCGTCGGCGTCGTCTTCATCATCCTGCTCGTCCGGAAGAAGGACAGCCGGGAGATCGCCCGGGCCCTGGTCAGCGAAACCGAGGACGAAAAGCTCCGGGACCTCGATGGTTTGATGGGCCGGGTCCGCGATTCCTTCGCGGCCCTCTCGCAGGACGCGCTCAAGGCCAACACCGGTGAGCTTCTCAAGCTGGCCAGGGAGCAACTGTCGAGCCAGGTCCAGCTCGGCGAGAAAGACCTCGAAGGCAAGAAGAAACTCATCGACCAGACCCTCCAGTCGATGCGGGGCGACCTCAAGGCCATGCAGGACCTCGTCTCCGGCTTCGAAAGGGACCGGGTTCAGAAATTCGGCGAACTCTCGGTTCATCTGAAGGCGGCGGCCGAACAGACGTCTAAGCTTCAGGACACGGCCAACCACTTGAGGGCGGCCCTGGCCAGCACCAAGGCCCGCGGGCAGTGGGGGGAGCGGATGGCCGAGGACGTCCTCAGGCTGGCCGGCTTCGTCGAAGGCGTAAACTATCTCAAGCAGAAGGCGCTCGACGCGGCCGCCTCGCGTCCCGACTACACCTTCCAGCTTCCCCAGGGCCTGAAGGTCAACATGGACGTCAAGTTCCCCCTGAACGAATACCTCCGCTACCTCGAGACGGAGAATGACCTCGAGAGGGAAGCGCACAAGGCCCAGTTCCTGAGGGACGTCAGGAGCCGGATCAAGGAAGTGACGACCCGGGACTACATCAACCCCGAGGACAAGACCCTCGACTACGTCCTCGTGTTCATTCCCAACGAGCACGTCTATGCCTTCATCAACCAGAACGATCCGTCCCTCATCGACGAGGCCCTCAGGAACAAGGTCATCCTCTGCTCCCCGTTCACGCTCTTCGCGATCCTGGCCATCATCCGCCAGGCCCTGGACAATTTCAGCATGGAAAAGACGGCCGGCGACATGCTGCGGCTCATCGGGGCCTTCAACAAGGAGTGGGACAGGTTCCGCGAGGCCATGGACAAGATGGGCCGGAAGCTCGACGAGGCCCGCGACGAGTACCACAGGATGGTGACGACCCGCCGCAACAAGCTCGAGCGCCCCCTGCGGAAGATCGAGGACCTCAGGCGCCAGAAGGGGATCGAGCCCGAGATGACCCTCGCCGAGGCCGAGGAGACCGAGGCGGCGGCCCTCGAGTCGGAAAAAGAGAAGGACGAGGAACCCTAGCCCCTCGGGCGGCTGATCCGCCGCCGCCGTCGCGAGGCGGCGCCGGGCTTCTGCGATGCCGGTTCTTGCCCGGCGGAAATCACCGGTCATTCCCTGACCTGGAATCCGCCTGCAGGGAGGCCGGATGGTTCGGATTTTCGGGCTCGACCTCGTTCGCGGGCCGTCCGGGTGGTATGATGGATATTTTGGAGCGGGAACGAAGCCATGGATGACCCTATCGAGAACCGGGAGACGCTCGCGGGCCGGATTGTCGTCCGGGGCGCGTCGGAGAACAACCTCCGGTCCGTCGATGTGGAGATCCCCCACGACGCCCTCACCGTCGTCACCGGCGTCTCGGGATCCGGGAAGTCCTCGCTGGCCTTCGACGTCGTCTTTCGCGAATCCCGGCGACGCTACCTCCAAACCTTCTCGACTCACGCCCGCCAGTTCATGGGCCGGCTCTGGCGGCCCGATGTCGCCCACCTGAGCGGGCTTCGCCCGGCCGTCGCGGTCGGCCAGCGGGCGGGCGTCGGCAGCCCCCGCTCCACCGTGGGAACCTTGACGGAGCTCTACGACGACCTGCGGCTCCTCTACGCCCGCCTGGGGCGGGGGCCTTCGGGCCTGAAGCTGGAGCGGCGGCTCTTCTCGTTCAACTCGCCTCGCGGGGCCTGCCCGGCCTGCAAGGGGTTGGGCGTCGAGGACCGCATCGACCCCGAGCTCCTGGTCGCCGATCCCGACAAAACCCTGCGGCTGGGAGCGTTGGCGATCACGACACCGAACGGCTACGTCATCTATTCCCAGGTGACGATGGACGTCCTCGACCGGGTGCTCAGGGCCCACGGGTTTTCCGCGGACGTCCCGTGGAAAGATCTGACGGACGACCAGCGGGACATCGTCCTCAACGGCAGCGACCGCATCCTCATCCCTTACGGCAAACATCCCCTCGAGTCGCGGATGCGCTGGAAAGGGATCACGGCCCGTCCCCGGGAGATGGGGCATTACAGGGGGATTCTCCCCGTCATGGAGACCATTCTACGGCACAAGCGCAACCGGAACATACTCCGGTTCGCCAGGACCATGACCTGCAGGGAGTGCGGCGGCAAGCGCCTGCGGCCGGAAGCCCTGGCCGTCCGGTTTCGCGACCGCGACATCGCCGAGACCGCCTCGCTTTCCGTCCGGGCGCTCGACGGGTTTTTCCGGGGCCTCGAATTTTCCGAGACGGAGGGACCGGCCGGCCTGCCGATCCGCGAGTCTGTGCTGCACCGGACCGGGCTCCTTCTTCGCCTCGGGCTCGGGTATCTTACCCTCGACCGCATATCCACGTCGCTTTCAGAAGGCGAGGTCCAGCGGATCCGCCTGGCCGGCCAGGCCGGAAGCGGCCTCAGGGGCGTGCTCTATGTTCTCGACGAGCCGACGGCGGGCCTCCATCCGGCCGATACCGAGGAGCTTCTGGCCTTGCTCGGGGAGATCAGGGACAACGGCAACACCCTTCTGGTCGTCGAGCACGACGAGCGGTTCATCCGGGCGGCCGATTTTCTCATCGACCTGGGACCCGGGGCCGGCGCCGGAGGCGGGCGCGTGCTTTACGCAGGCCCTCCCGATGGCCTGGCGGCCCTTCCGGCCGGACGCGGGCCGACCCGAGACTTCCTGGCCGGCGACCTCGAGCCCGCCCCTCGCTCGAAACGCCGCGAGGGAACGGGAAAGGTCGCGGTTGCCGGCGCCGCGATGCACAATCTCCGGAATATCGACGCCGTCTTTCGGCTGGGCACCTTCAACGTCGTGACAGGGGTGTCGGGGGCGGGGAAATCCACTCTCGTCAAGCGCATCCTGGCGGCCAGGCTCAGGGGAGGCCGGACCGGCCCCGGCGCCGACGCCGCCGGCCTGGCCGTCGAAGGGATCGTGCGAAAGGTCATCGAGATCGACCAAACCCCGATCGGCCGGACGCCGCGCTCCAGCCCCGCCACCTACACCGGGCTCTCCGACTGCATCCGCGACCTCTTCGCGGACCTGCCCGAGGCCCGGGCCCGGGGCTGGGGCAGGGGACGCTTCTCCTTCAACGTCAAAGGGGGGCGGTGCGAGGTCTGCCAGGGCGCGGGCCTCCAGCAGATCGGGATGCGCTTCCTCGGAGAGGTCGAGGTTGTCTGCCCCGAATGCGGCGGCCGGAGGTTCAACGACGCCACGCTCGAGGTCCGGCTTCGGGGGAAGAACATGTTCGACGTCCTCGAGATGAGCGTCGAGGAGGCCGCCGGATTTTTCCGCGATTTGCCGTCCGCGCGCCGAATCCTCGAGGTGATGGTTGGGCTGGGACTCGGCTATCTCAAGCTGGGACAGAGCTCGACGACTCTTTCGGGAGGCGAGGCCCAACGTATCCGGCTGGCCTCGGAACTGGCCCGCCCCGAGTCCGGGAGAACAATCTACATTCTGGACCAGCCAACCACGGGTCTCCACCCCTTTGACGTGCGAAACCTCCTGGCGGCTCTGCAGGCCCTGGTGGACCGGGGCAACACCCTTATCGCCATCGAGCACGACCCTGACTTCATCCGCTCCGCGGACCGTGTCATCGACCTCGGCCCGGGGAGCGGCGAGCAGGGGGGCCGGGTCGTCGTCGCCGGGACTCCGGAGCGGGTGGCCGCCGAGCCGTCGTCACGGACCGGCCAGGCCTTGAACCGGGCGCGTTTCGGCCCCTCGACGGCGTCACGGCCATGGACGTCCGGCTCCCGGGAGGCCGCCCTGGAGCCCATCCGGCTGACGGGGGTTTCGACGCATAACCTGCGGGGAATCGACGTCGACATTCCGTTCAACCGGCTGACCGTCGTCACGGGGCCGTCGGGAAGCGGCAAGTCGTCGCTGGCCTTCGACACGCTCTTCGCCGAGTCTTTCCGCCGCTATATCGAGAGTTTTTCGAGCTACGTCCGAGGCCTGATCGGGCGGGCAGGGCGCCCCGAATTGACCGGCTCGCGCGGCCTGACTCCGCCCGTCGCCGTCAGCCCCAGGGCGGCCGGGCATCACCCCAGGTCCACGGTCGGCACGATGACCGAGATCTATGATTATTACCGCCTGCTTTTCTCGAGGGCCGGGACCGTCCCGGCCGGGCTCGGCTTCGGGGCCGACCGGCGGCCGGCGGCGAGCCTCTTTTCGTTCAACCACGAACAGGGGGCCTGCCCGCGCTGCAAGGGCCTGGGGTGGCTGACCGTCTGCGACCCGGATCGGCTGCTGACCGATCCCGGCCGGCCTCTCACGGCGGGCGCGCTCGACGGGACGAAGACGGGCCGGTTCTACGGGGAGCCGGACGGACAGTACGTGGCGGCCCTGAGAGCGGCCGGAGAGGCCCGCGGGATCGACTTCGACGTCCCTTATCGCGAACTCGACGACGCGGCCCGCCGGGTCGGCATGTACGGAACCGGAGAGGCTCTCCATGATGTCGTGTGGTCCTACAAGCGCAGGTCGCGGACGGGCAGGTTCCGCTTCCGGGGGCCGTGGAAGGGATTCGTCAATCTCGTGGACGAAGAGTACGAGCGCAAACATGCCGACGCCCGCGGGCAGGCCATGCTCCCGCTCATGACGGAAGACAGATGCCCCGCCTGCGGGGGCGCGCGCCTCAAACCGGGGCCGCTGGCCGTGACCTTCGCCGGGATGAGCATCGCCGAGCTGTCGGCCATGACGGTGGGGGACACCATCACGTTCTTCCGGGACGGGCGCCGCTCGTCGGAGTCCGGTCCGGGCGGCCGAGCCGTCGTCGAAGCCCTGAGGTCGGAAATCGTCCCCAGGTTGAAACTCATCGAAGACCTGGGGCTCGACTACCTCGCGATCGACCGCCGGTCGTCGACTCTTTCGGGCGGGGAGTCCCAGCGGCTACGGCTGGCCGGCCAGTTCGGCGCGCGCCTGTCCGGGGTGACGTACGTCTTCGACGAACCCACCGCGGGATTGCACCCGCGCGACACGGAGCGCCTGGTCGGCCTTCTCAAAGGGCTGACGGCCCAGGGCAACACCGTGGTCGTCGTCGAGCACGAGCCGGGAGTCATCGCCGCCGCGGACAGGGTCATCGACTTGGGGCCAGGAGGAGGGGCGAACGGCGGCCTGGTCGCGGCCGAAGGGACGCCGGGGGAGATCGCCGCCAACCCGGGTTCCCCGACCGGGCCTTACCTGAAAGCGCGTCCGGGCGGGCCGTCCCCTCTTCCGGGAAAGCCGGGCCCGGGTCTTCGGGTCGTGGGGGCCCGGGCCAACAATCTGCGGGCGATCGATATCGAGTTCCCATCGGGCCTGCTGACGGCGGTCACGGGGGTTTCGGGAAGCGGCAAGTCGAGCCTGGTCTTCGACGTCGTCAAAGCCTCAGCCGAAGCGGGAAGGCCGGTCGCCTGCGACGGTCTCGAAGGGCTCGATCGTTACGCCGAGGTCCGGGCGATCGGCCAGGATCCGCTCTCCGCCAACCCCAGGAGCGTGCCGGCGACCGCGGCGGGTTATTTCGACGCCGTCCGCGGCCTGTTTGCCGCCTTGCCGGAAGCCAGGGCGGCGGGCTTCAAGAAGGCCCATTTTTCTTTCCTGGGCCGGGAAGGCCGGTGCGAGGCATGCGGCGGGCTCGGCAAGACGAGGATTTCGATGGACTTCCTGGCCGACGTCTGGACGGAGTGCGAAGCCTGCCGGGGAGCCAGGTACCGTCCCGAAGTCCTCGGAGTCACCCGGAAGGGGAAGTCGATCGCTGACGTTCTTTCCCTGACGTCGGAGGAGGCCCTGGCCTTCTTTGAGGACGTCCCGGGGCTGACAGGGCCGCTCGGAATCATGGGGGAGATCGGGCTGGGATACCTTCGTTTGGGGCAGCCGTCCGACACGCTGTCGGGAGGGGAGGCTCAACGCTTGAAGCTCGCCGCGGGTCTGATGCGAGCGGGGAAGGGACCCTGCCTATATCTCTTCGATGAGCCGACGGCGGGCCTTCACTTCCGGGACATCGAATGTCTGATCGGCGTGTTCGAGAGGCTCCTGCGTCAAGGCCACACGGTGGTCGCGACCGAGCACGACCTGCAGGTCATCTCCCGGGCCGGATTTGTCGTCGACCTGGGGCCCGAAGGCGGGGACAGGGGCGGCCGGGTCGTCGCCATGGGGACGCCGGAAGTTATCGCCCGGAATTCCCGGTCCCACACCGGGGCCGCTCTTCGGGCTTGGTTCGGCCGGTCGTGAGCTCTCAGCGGCTCTGGAATTCGCCGATCAGGGATTGATACGTATCGTCAGAAATGACCTCGTGGGCCTTGAGCTTGCCGAGAATCCAGCGGCACCGCCAGAGCAGCCATCGGCCCGACCCGCCGGGATCCGCCGAAAGCGGGCGGGGGATGACGGCGGTCAGGCGCACGATTTCGCCGAGGTCGAGGTCGCCGACGTCCTTCCGAAACCTGCGCCGGGAGGCGGCCTGGACCCCGAAGACCCCGGGCCCGAGCTCGATGACGTTCAGATAGAGCTCGAAGATCCTGTCCTTCGAGAGGACCTTTTCGAGCCGCCGGGCGATCAACACCTCCCTGAACTTGCGGAAGAGGCTTTTCCTGGTCGACAGATACAGGTTCTTGGCGAGTTGCTGGGTGATGGTGCTGCCGCCCCGGGCGAAGCGCCGCTCCCGGATGTCGCGTTTGATCGATTCCCGGAGTTCCGCGTGATCGATTCCCTTGTGCCAATAAAAGGAGTAATCCTCGGTGACCCGGACCGACTCCTTGAGGAGATGGGGGACTCGTCCGAACGCGACCCATTCCATGCGGACCCGGAGCGGGCGGCCCTTGGCCTCCGCTTCGATTTGCCGCAACCGGATGAGCGAGGTCGACGAGGGGTTCGCCGACTTCAGGCCGGAAACGTCGGGCAGGGTCAGGACCGTGGTACCGACGAAGCCGGCGGCCAGGGCAAAGACCGTCCCGACGACCAGCAGGCCCTTTCTGAGAATATGGCGCTTCTTTTTTTTGGGACGTTCGTCGACCGTCATGGACATTCAACCATGATAGCCCGAGGACCCGGTTTCGTCCAGGGTGCGATCGGCGCGACCGCAAGGCGCTAGAGGGACGGCCGGGACCCGAAAATGCCCGTGCCGATCCGGACGAGGTTGGCGCCCTCTTCGACGGCGACGCGCCAGGAGTTGCTCATGCCCATCGAGAGGTACCGCATCTCGACGCGGGGAATCACCTTCGACCGAAGCTCGTCCAGGACCGCCCGGGTTTCCTTGAAATACGGCCGGGCGTTCTCGGGGTCGCCTTCGAAGGGCCCCATGGTCATGAGCCCCGCGACCTTGATGTGCGAAAGGCCTGCCATGCCGCGAACGAGAGCCTCGACTTCCTCAGGCGGAACTCCGGCTTTCTGCGGCTCGCGTCCGCTGTTGACCTCGACCAGCACCGGCAGGACCTTTCCGGCCTGGCCGGCCCGCCTGTCGATCTCTCCCGCCAGGCCGACGGAATCCACCGTTTCGATCATGTCGAAGATCTCGACGGCCCGCCCGACCTTGTTTTTCTGGAGATGCCCGATGAAGTGCCAGCGGGCCCTGTGGCCGACAGTCGCGAAGGCCGCCGCGGCCTCCTGGACGTAGTTCTCGCCGATGATCCTGACGCCGGCGTCGACGGCCTCCAGGATTTCCGCCGGAGCGCGCGTCTTGGCGGCGGCAACGAGCCCCACACCGGCCGGAAGCTCGGCCAGGATGGCCCGGACGTTTTCGGCGATCATCAGGATTCCTTGTCAAGTCCATTCTAGCACAGGCGGACGATTTGGCGTTTCCGGAGATCATGGTATAATTGTCGGCATAACGCGCCGGGATTCGAGACCGGACCCATGACTATCCGCGAGGAACTGGAACAAACCGAAGCCGAGATCCTGTCCCCGAAGGCCTGCCTCAGCTCCCGGTCGCAGGGACGCGTCCGGCCCGAGGCGCCCCACGCGATCCGGACGGAGTTTCAAAGGGACCGCGACCGGATCATCCACTCCAAGTCCTTCCGCCGGCTGAAACATAAGACGCAGGTCTTCCTCTCGCCCTTCGGCGACCACTACCGGACGCGCTTGACCCACTGCCTCGAGGTCTCCCAGATCGCCCGCACGATCGCCCGGGCGCTGCGCCTCAACGAAGACCTGACGGAGGCCATCGCCCTCGGCCACGACCTCGGCCACACGCCGTTCGGCCATTCCGGCGAGGCCACGCTCGCCACCCTGCTGCCCGGGGGCTTCCATCACGCCGACCAGAGCCTGCGCGTCGTCGAAAAGCTCGAGTACGAAGGCAAGGGTCTCAACCTGACCGCCGAGGTCCGCGACGGAATCCATCTCCACTCCAAGGGGCGGGGCGAGATTTTCGACTCCGACCCGGCGGACATGCCGGCGACCCTGGAGGGGCAGATCGTCCGCGTCTCGGACGTCATCGCCTACGTCAACCATGATTCCGACGACGCCATCCGGGCCGGGATCATCGGCGATCAGGATATCCCGCCGCACCTCGTCCGCATCCTCGGCAAATGGCCGGCCACCCGGATCGACCGGATGGTGATGGACGTCGTCGAGGCCAGCCTGACCGCCGGGCTCGAGCGAATCGCCATGAGCGAACGGATCTTGAAAGCCGTGCTCGAACTGCGCGAGTTCCTCTACCAGCGGGTCTATTTCAACTCGACCGCCCGCGAGGAGCTCCGGAAGACGGAGAAGATCATCCGGGACCTGTTCGATTACGTCCTCGCCAACCCGGCCGGCCTCGTCAAGGATTACCCGGCCGGCGATACCCTGGAGACTCGGGCCGCGGATTTTGTCGCCGGGATGACCGATCGCTTCGCCATGTCCCTCTACGAGCAGATCTTCCTGCCGAAATCCTGGCCGATCCTCTGAGATCAGGCCCCGGCGCGCGATCCGAACTCCCCGCCGCCGCCGCCGGCACGCATCGACAGCGCCCGCGGGAATTGATACTTAACGGGGGTGGCGACAGGAGAGGCGTCAGGGCGGCTTTCACGGCCGGCCGGTCTGAGCCCGGGTGGCATCTTCAAACGGAAGGAGTCGCCATGTATAGAAGAATTCCGGTCCGGCGCCGAAGCGGCGCCGCGGCCCTGGCCGTTGTCTCGGTTTTGTTTCTCGCGGCCTCGCCCGGATGCGCCCGTCGACACGACGAAAGGCCCTACCTGGATGCGGCGGAGAAGGCGGCGGCCTGGATAAACTCGGCCTCCATCCGGACTGCGGCCGGGCTGACGTGGCCGGCCGACCCCGAAGACCCGGATTCCGTAAACTCGACTTTATACGCCGGGTCGCCCGGCGTCGTGCTGTTTCTTCTCGAAGCTTATCGTTCGACGGGAAACGGGGCTTATCTCGGCCAGGCCCGGGCGGGTGCCGACGGACTGATCGCGGCGGTCGGAGAGGAAAAGGACGTGGGGCTCTACGAAGGGCTCTCGGGCCCGGCTTTCGCTCTCGAAGAGACATTCAAAGCGGCCGGAAAGGCCGAGCACCGGCAGGCCTTTCTCCACGCCCTGGGGAAGATCCGGGACGGAGCGATCCCGTCCGGAGACGGAGTCGAATGGGGGCCGGTTACCGATATCATAAGCGGCGCGGCGGGGACGGGACTCTTTTTGATCTATGCCTGGCATGAGACCAAAGCACGGATCTGGCTGGACCTGGCGGCCCGGGCGGGGAAGCGCCTGATCGAGCTCGGGAGGCCCGAGGGCGGCGGCCTCAAATGGGCCATGGCTCCCGACTTTCCCCGGCTGATGCCCAATTTCTCTCACGGGACGGCCGGCGTCGCCTATTTTCTGGCCGAACTGTACCGGGAAACGAAGGATCCGGAGTTTCTGGACGCCGCGCTATCCGGCGCAAGGTATCTCCTGGCGATTGCCGATACCGAGCGTGACGCCTGCAGGGTGTTCCACGACGAGCCGGACGGGAAGGACCTCTATTATCTAGGCTGGTGCCACGGGCCGGTCGGCACGGCACGGCTTTTCTATGCCCTGAGCCTGGCCACGGGCGATCGATCCTGGCTCGACTGGGTAAGGAGGTCGGCCAATGCGATTCTCCTGAGCGGCATCCCCGAGCACGAGACGCCCGGTTTCTGGAATAACGCCGGGATCTGCTGCGGCTTGGCCGGCGTAGGCGAGTTCTTCCTCGACCTGTCCCGGGCCTTCGGCGAACCCTCCTATCTCGAGTTCAGCCGGAAGATCGCGGCGGTCCTCCTGGCCAGGTCCACGGCGGGGCCGGGTACATTGTTTTGGGTCCAGGCCGAGCACAGGACGCGGCCCGATTTCCTGGCGGCTCAGTCGGGCTACATGCAGGGAGCGGCGGGTATCGGCTCCTTCCTGCTCCATCTGGACGCCGCCGGGCGCGGCGGAGCCGGCCGGGGTGGACGGATCGCGTTCCCGGACTCCCCGTTCAGGCCGTGACCCGCCCGGGGATGACCAACGTTGCAGACTCTTGGGGCTGCCCCGGTCTTTCATCGGCGCGATGACTGGAAGTCAGCAAGTTCCCGTGGAGAACCCCCGGCGAAAATGGTATGATGGCTCCAGAGGAATCCGGATGCGCGGTTCGCATCCTTGATGGAGGGTTATCCAATGGCAAGCCTTACAACTTTGGCCAAAATCGCCAAACGCCTGCGCATCCATTGCCTGAAAATGACGACGGCGGCCGGTTCCGGCCATCCGACATCGTGTCTCTCGGCGGCCGAGATCACGGCCTGCCTGTTCTTCGACGAGATGCGGTTCAACCGGCGCGATCCGCATGACCCGGCCAACGACGAATTCGTCCTGTCCAAGGGGCACGCGGCCCCGCTCCTCTGGGCGCTCTATGCCGAGGCGGGCCTGGTCCCGATGGGCAGGCTCAAGACTCTGAGACAGGTCACGAGCGACCTCGAGGGGCATCCGACTCCCCGCATGAAGTGGGTCAAGGCCGCGACCGGGTCTCTCGGCCAGGGGCTGTCGGTCGGCGCGGGCCTGGCCCTGGCCCAGCGATTCCAAAAAGCGCCCGCCCGGACCTTCGTCCTGCTGGGCGACGGCGAGTGCGCCGAGGGCAATGTCTGGGAGGCCGCCAACTTCTCCGGCTTCGCCAAGCTCAAGAACCTGTGTGCCATAGTGGACGTCAACGGGCTCGGCCAGTCCGATTGGACGATGTTCCGGCACGACGCCCGGGAGTACGCCAGGCGTTTCGCCGCCTACGGATGGGACACCCATGTCATCGACGGTCATGACCTGGGCCGGATCCTCGAAGCCTTCAAGAAGATCGGCAAGGCCGGCAAACCGACGGCCATCCTGGCCCGGACGATCAAGGGGAAGGGCGTCCCGCTCGTCGAGGACAAGAACGGCTGGCACGGCAAAGCCCTGGACAGGGACCAGCTGAAGCAGGCTCTCGAGGAGATCGGCCCGATGCCCGAGGTCTCCGCCGCGAAGCTTGTCCGCAAGCCCAGGCCCTACAAGAAAACCCGCGTTTCCGGCACCTTCGAGTTCGCGACGAAAAAGTACGCGAAGGACACGGCCACTCGAGCGGCCTACGGCGACGCCCTGGCGGCCCTGGGGCGGGTTCACCCGCTGGTCGTGGCCGTCGACGGCGACGTCCGGAACTCGACCCGGGCGGAACAGTTCTTCGAGGACTTTCCCAAGCGGGGCATTGAATCCTACATTTGCGAACAGAACATGATCGCCATGGGCGTGGGACTTTCGGCCAGAGGATACCTGCCGTTCGTCGCCACCTTCGCCGCTTTTCTAACCCGGGCCCACGACCAGATCCGGATGGCCGCCGTCTCCTTCGCCAACCTCAAGTTCTGCGGCTCTCACGCCGGGGTCAGCATCGGCGAGGACGGTCCCTCCCAGATGGGACTCGAGGACCTGGCCATGTTCCGGGCCGTTCCCGGCTGCGTCGTCCTCTATCCGAGCGACGCGTATTCGGCCGTTGGGTGCGTCGCCAGCCTGGCCTCGCACCGCGGCCTGGGCTACATCCGGACCACCAGGCCCAAGACGCCGGTCATCTACGGTCCTCGGGATAAGTTCCCCATCGGAGGGTGCAAGGTCCTCGGGGTCCGGAACGGGGCGGCCTCCGTCGCCGTCATCGCGGCCGGGATCACGGTCCGCGAGGCCCTCAAGGCCCAGAAGACTCTGGGGAAGGACCGAATCGGCATTCAGGTTATCGACGCCTATTCGGTGGCGCCCTTGGACAAGCTCACCATCCTGCGGGAGGTCAAGGCGGCCGGCGGCAGGGCCCTGGTCGTCGAAGACCATTATGAGGGCGGCGGCCTCGGAGACGCGGTCGCCCAGGCCCTGGCCGGGGAGGCGGCGCTGAAGCATCTCTGCGTCCGCAAGGTGCCCCGGTCGGGCAAGGAAGACGAACTCCTGGCCAAGTACGAAATCGACGAGGGGGCGATCGTCAAGGCCGTCAAAGAATGGCTCGGGCGCTAGGCGCGTGATGACGTCCGGGGAATGCCGGCCGGCCCGAATCGGGCCCGAAAGCCTCTCCCGCGCGCATCCCTTCCGGGGAGCCGCATCGCGTGTCGGGCGCGGGATTCATCGTCCTGCGGCAAGGGCGGTCCCGTTTGTCGGCCTTGTCCTGGCCCTGGCCGCGGCCATGGCCCCTCAGTCGGGCGCGAGAACCGGAAGCCGACTCCCGGTCCCCGATTCGCTCCGGGCCACGGTAACCTATGTTTACGACGGGGACACTCTGCGGGTCAGGCTCGAATCCGGGGAAAACGCCCGGGTCCGGCTCATCGGCATCGACGCTCCCGAATACGACGACCCCAAGGAAGAGGTCCGGCTCATGGCCTTCCTGGCCAAGCGCTTCGCCGCCGCGCGCCTCAACCGTTGCGCCGTGCGGCTGACCTTCGACCGCGAGCGCACCGACTCTTACGGCCGCGTCCTCGCTTACGTCTGGACCGAGGACGGGTCGATGTTCAACGAGACGGCCCTCGCCGGAGGATTCGCGGCCGCCTATCTCAAGTACCCCTTCGACGAGGGGTACCGGGAGCGCTTCAAAGAGCTCGAGGCGGCGGCCCGCGAGGCGGGGGCCGGGATGTGGCACAGGGGCCCGCGCGCTGAAACCCCGGCCGCGGCCGTCGGGGACTCGGCCGGCCGCGTCGTTTCCGTCCGCATCACGTGCCTCCGGGCCTTCGACCGCAGTTCGTTTCGCGTCCTCGTGCCCGGGGAAGGACGGTTCGAGGTGCTCATTCCGAGGAGCGTCCTGGCCGCGCTGCCGGGTTCGCTCGAATTCGAGGGCCGTTCGTTCCGCGTCACCGGGCTCGTCGAGGAATACGAGGGAAGGCCGCAGATCATGGTCGGCGTCCCCCTCCAACTCCAGGCCGCCGATTGATGTCACGGCGGTTGACACCGGCGGCCGGCGGTCTATAAAATGGCTCCGGCCCGGTTGCTCCAGCCGGTCGTTTCGGGCCGGGCGGCCGGGGAGCGGCCGCCGCCCAAGGGAGTCTTCGCATGAGTCCAAAGACAACCCCGGACGTCCTCGAAGCCCTCGCCTCGATCGTCGGCCGGAACAACGTCCTGTCGGACCCCGAAAAAACGGAGGACTACAGCCACGACGAGTTTTCGCTGAAGGACATCGTGCGCTCCCCGGACATCGTCGTCAAGCCGGACGCGGAATTTCAAATCGCGGAGATTCTCAGGATCGCCGGAGCCGAAGGCATCCCCGTGACTCCCCGGGGAGGGGCGACCGGGCTATGCGGCGGCTGCGTCCCGGTCCGCGGCGGGATCGTCCTTTCGCTCGAGCGCATGAGCCGGATCCTGGAGATCGACGCCGACAACCAGATGGCCGTGGCGGAGGCCGGGGTCAGGCTCTCGGATTTCGCCGCCGCGGTCGAGCATGCCGGCCTCTATTTCCCTCCTCATCCGGGCGACGAAAGCGCCATGATCGGCGGGCTCGTCGCCACCAATGCCGGGGGCAGCCGGGCCGTGAAGTACGGCACCATCCGCAACTACGTCCGGGGGCTCGACGTCGTCTGCCCGACCGGCGGGATCCTCAGGCTCGGCGGCAAGTTTATCAAGAGCAGCACGGGCTACAGCCTCATCCATCTGTTCATCGGCTCCGAGGGAACGCTCGGCGTCATCACGAGAGCGACGATTCAGCTCATCACCAAGCCCGCCCTGACCCGGACGATGGTCGTCCCCTTCGCCGGCATCGAGCCGGCCGTCGAGACCGTCCCCGCCCTCTTGAAGCGGGGCATCGTGCCCATGGCCGTGGAGCTCCTGGAAGTCGAGCCCGTCGTGCTGGCCGAAGAGCACCTCCACAAGAGGTGGCCGACCAGGATGGGCCGGACCCATCTCCTGATCATGCTCGACGCTGCGGCCGAGGACGAGCTGGACCGCGTGTCCCAGGCCGTGGCCGATGTCTGCCTGTCCCAAGGGGCCATGAACATCTTCATCGCGGAAACCCCGGCCAAGCAGAACGAGGTCCTGGCGATCCGGTCCAGGATCTACGAGGCCATCAAGGCCGGGACGGTCGAGATCCTGGACATCTCGGTCCCCCGGGCCGAGATGGCCGGGCACATCCGGCGGGTCGAGGAGGTCGCCGCCGAGTTCGACATGTGGCTCCCGACCTTCGGGCACGCCGCGGACGGCAATGTCCACACGCACATCATGAAAGCTCGTTTCGAGGCCGGCCGGATGGTCCTCCGCCCGGAGAACGAATGGCGGGACAAGGTGAATCCCGTCCGGGAAGCGCTTTTCCGGGACGCCCGGACCAGAGGCGGGGTCATCTCCGGGGAACACGGCATCGGAGTCGTCAAGAAGCCTTACCTGCGGATGGCGCTCGACGCAAATCAGATCGACCTCATGAGGGCCGTCAAGCAGACCCTGGACCCCCGGGGGATCATGAACCCAGGCAAGATCTTCGATTGACCTTCGACCGATTGCATGCCGATCCGGTTCGTGCTATAGATTGAACTGGAGGGAGGACGAAGGGCAGAGGGCCTTGGGACAGGGGAAAAGGGGCATCTGGGGCGGCGGTCGTCGAACTTGATTAAGGGGGTCTTAATGGTCGAAAGAATCACGGAGATCTATGTCATCCTGGAAAACAAGCCCTCCACGCTGGGGGACCTCTGCAGTTTCCTGGCCGAGAACGAAATCAACATCGACGGCATCGGCGTTTTTCACGATACGGCGAAGCTCTACGTCCAGAACCTGAACAAAGCCGTTAAGTTGCTCGGAAAGCTCAACTACACCACGGAGCTCAGGGACGTCCTGCGGGTGGATCTCGAGAACAGGCCCGGCGCCCTGGCCGAGGTGACGACCAAGCTCGGCGACGAGGGGATCAACATCGAGTACTGCTACGGGACCCTCTCCCGGAAGGGAAACGTGGTCTCGGTCATCCTGGACACATCGAACATCGAGCGGGCGTTTCAGGCCCTGGGCGGCTGACCGGTACCGCGGCCGGCTTCGGAGCCCGGGCTCCAAACCGCCGAACGGCCGGGACCCACCCTTTCCACGGGTCCCGGCATCCGACCGGATTCCCTGCGGCCGCCCTACTTTGCCTCGGGATACAAAAGGGCGTTCAGGAAGAACTTGTAGGTGCCGTAGGATTCGGCCCGGTGCTGGGACCGGATGCCGATCAGGATGATCCGGCCCTTCTTGTAAGACGTGTCGACGACGGCCGCCTTGCGGGCGATCGCGTCTCCGCCGAGCAGCCAGCCGCTTAGCAGGATATCGTCTTCGGGGAAGCTGGCCACGACCTTGCGGTCCCAATCGAACGGTGGAGTCCAGGTGTCCATGGCCACGCTGCCGGCGAAGACGGCGGCCGCCTCCTCGGGCATTCCGTAACCGATCGGCGTCGTGTTGTCGACGGTGAGCTTCAGGATCGAGGTCGGGCAGAAGAACTTCGTCCGGTCCACTCGCTCCAGGGCGTTCCGGGCCGGGACTCCCAGATCGCCGAAGCCGAGGCCGCAGGCGGCGTTGAGGGTGACCACGATGCCGCCCTCCTCGACGAAGGACTTGAGAGCCGCCACGCCCTCGTCGCCGATGCCGCCCTCGTACTCGGGAGGCATCGAGCCCATGAAGCGCGAGAATCTGGCCGCGTTCGGCCCGCCGCGGCGGCCGGTCTTGATCAGCTCGGCGTCCTCGCTGGCGAAGAGGATGACGTCGAATTTGGCCTTGAGGTCGACGGGCTTCGGCTTGGCGGCCGGTTTCGCGGCCGGCTTGGCGCCCTTGGCGGCGGTTTTCTCTCCGGGGGCCTTGAAGTCGGCGTTGTGAAGGATGGTGAAGGGAATGCCCATGTCGTCGAAGACGTAACGCGTCCAGCCCTCGTCCATGTTCGACCGCCAGGACTGGTAGATGGCGATGCGCGGGTTTTTGACGGCGGCCTTCTCCAGGCCCTGGTCACTTGAGAGCACGCCTGCGGAGGAGTGCCACTTCTCGAGGAGGGCCGGCAGCGCCTTCCGGACTCCGGCCGTGTTCTTGACGAGGAAGCTCCCCGGAGCGGCCGTCGCCCCCTGGAGTGTGACGGGGCCCTTGGAGCGGTAGACTTCCGCCTTGTCCTTGAGCAGGGCGAACACGATCGCGTACGAAGCGTTGGCCCTGGAGTCCAGGACAACGAACCCTTCCGACGCCGCCGGCGCCTGGACGGCCGGGTAGGGGACGGCCTCGAGCTTCACGAGGTCAGCCTCGAAAGGTCTTTCGATCTCGTCGCAGGAGACCCCCATCTGAAGGGGCAGCGTCCAGGCGGCATTGTCGTAGGGCGGGACAGGCGGGCCGCCGGGGTATTCGCGCATGTCCGGATACTTCTGCTTTTCGAGCAGGGCCCAGGCGTAGGCCTTGTACGGCTGGGCGACGAGGACGACGAAGGAGCCCGCCGGATAATATCGGCCGTCGGCCACAAAGGACGCCTTGGACCGGTGGATCTCGACCCCGCCGAACCGCAGGACCTCGAGCATCTTGAGCGTGGTCGGATAATCGGCCTGCTCGGCAGAAATGACGAACGCGTGAGGCTGCCCCGTCTGCGTCTTTTCCACGCTCGTTTTGGACATCAGGTAGGAGGCATAGAGGAGGTCCGACCGGTACAGGGCCGCCGTCTTGACCAGGCTCTTCGTGAGGGTGAGTTCGTAGTCGACGATGTCGCGGAGACGCCACCAGCCGCCGGGCCAGGGGTCGACGAAGTCCATCCGCTTTTCGACGAAGGAGGTGGGGAGTTCGGTCGGCTCGATATAAATCGGGGTCGCGATCCGGACCGAGGCCGCCTCGCTGAGAAGCCCGATCGTATTGTGGAGCCAGGAAGTGTCGTCGCAGGCGCCGATCCACCAGGCGGTGTAGCTGCGGCCGTTGACGACTCCCGTGAAGCCGTTCTTCTGGAGGTCGTAGGCCATGTTCGTGCCGCACAGATTGACCTCGCGCCAGACCATGGGCTGGATGTTGGGAAGCGGGGGATCCATGAACGGGGGGATGAACAGCCGGCCGCCGTTCGACCCCTGTTGGTGCTCGTCGATGTGGACCTGGGGGAACCAGTCCTGGTAGAGGACTTTCGTCACCGCCTGGGTTTCGAGGAGGTTGAACATGAACCAATCGCGGTTGTTGTCGTGGCCCGCGTAGACATGGTAGAGCCAGGGCATGCTGCCGCCTTCGTACTTGGTGCCGACGTACTTCCGGTACCAATCGACCACCATCTGATTGCCGTCCGGGTTGTGGGAGGGGACGAGAAGGACGATGACATCCTTCAGGACGGCGTCGGCGTCGAAGGGCGTTTTGCCCGTGACGAGGTCGTAGGCAAGCTCCATCGACATCTGCGAAGCGGCGACCTCGCTGGCGTGGAGGCTGCAGGTGATGAGCAGGATCGACTTGCCCTCGGCCGCGAGTTTGCGGGCCTCATCGGGGCTGAGGCCGCGCGAGTCCTTGAGCCGGCGGGCGACGTCCCTGTAGGTGTCGAGCTTGGCCATGTTCTCCTCGGCCGTGATCACGGCCATGATCATGGTCTTGCCGAGGGTGGACTTGCCGATATCGACGATCTTGACCTTCGGCGATTCCTGGCCCAGCTTCTCGAAATAGGCCTGGATCTGGGAGTAATCGGCAAGCTTCCTGTCCGTGCCCACCTTGAAGCCCAGGAACTTTTCGGGCGGGGTCTGGGCGGACAGCAGGCCGGCCGCGGAACAGAGAGCCAGGACGGTCAATACCACGGTCATCAGGGCCGGGAGTCTTCTCATGCGGACCTCCTTGCAGGGTCGAAGAAGTCTATTTATCACTCGGCCGAAAACGTGTCAAGAAAGCGTGGGTGAGAGGCCCGGACGCCGGGGAGAGAGGCCCCGGCCGGCGGCGCCTCTCCGGGACCGCGCTCCCGAGTCCGGTCATAAAGGATGTGCTTCCGCGCGGAAAATATCCGGCCGCTCCGGACCGGCGGGTCCGGAGCGGCCTATACCCTATTAAGGAGAGACTGCGCCTGGCTGTTCACAAGTCCGGGCGGATGCCCCCGGTCAATCCAGCTCGATGGCGCACTGCCCCATGAGCTTGGGGTTGCTTTTGTCGGAGACCTTGAGCACCAGATAGTCGCCCTTCGCGAATCCGGGGTTTTTGAAGTAGCAGGGGGTCCTGAAGCCGGAAAACCCGTACATGTAGCCCTGGTCGACGGCCAGCGACGCCCTGAGGCTCACGGTCGGGAAGAAGTTGGACCTCTCGGGGAAATTGTAGAACCGGACCCACGAGGCGATGATGCCCTCCTTGCCGAGATGCCGGTAGAAGCTGAGGTCGCGGATTTCGCCCCGGTAATCCTTGCGCAACTCTTCGAGCGTGGGCATGTGGTACTCCTTGCCTTTGTAGACCATGACCACGTTCTTTGCCGGAACGGTGATGCCCTGGTTCTGGTCCTTGGAGGCCATGTAGACGACGAACATGATGTACGAGTCCTTGATCATCAGCTCCGCCAAGCTGGCGTCGACGGCCATGAGGATGGGGTTGTGCTCGTTCTGGAACGCCCCTACGCCAAGGTCCTCGGTCCCGGGCGCGAGCTTGTCCAGCTCGGATTGTTGCTGCTGGGGGAAGGCCATGACACAAACGAGAAGAAACAAGAAAACGACTTTTAAGGATTTCATCGATCCCTCCTCTTGGATTTTCCGGCTCTCCGGGTCTCGGAAAGCCGCGGGCGGCACGTTGGTTTTTATCCACGGCCCCCTCTGTCGCAAACATCATTATGCAAAGACCATGCCAAAATCCAAAACGGGGCCCCGGTCATGGCATCGAAAGGCCTTAGGGAGAAACAGCCTTATTATTGGTCCTTGCCGGCACCGCGAGGGGCGGAAATCCGGGACCGGGAGGCCGCCGGAATCCTGCCCGTCAGGACTTTTCCTTCGGGACGCCATAGGCGGGCCGCATCAGGCCGGGCGGCCATGGATTCGCCCCGTGGAGCCCGCCCCGGGGAAGGGCCCCGAGGCGGCCCTTACAGGGGTCGAGGCGGCGGTTTGCGGGCCGGTCGGGACGATCGCCTCTGCGGCGCGGCGTCCCGGGCGGGGGCCTGCTCCTCGCCGTCCACGACATTCTGAACCGGAAAAACTGAAGATCCCGCGTCCCTGACAAGAACCCTGTCAAGCCACTTGTTGCCCGCCCGCCGGACGCGTTACAATAGGCCACTCTGAAAGAAGATTGCGCTTGTTCATTCGTCCTTAATAAAGGAGGAACCCATGCCCGGAAGATCTGCGATGACCGTCTTTCTGGCGTTTGCCGCGGCCTCGTGTCTCTTGTCTCCATCCTGTTCCCGAAGACCCCTCGAGGCTCCCGATTGGGCCCCCGTTACCGGCCGGATCATGACCAATTGGGCGGGCCAGGTCCGTCCGGATGCCGTCCATCCGGAGTATCCGCGCCCCCAGATGGTCCGCTCGGAGTGGCTGAATCTTAACGGGCTCTGGGACTACGCCATCCGTCCGGCCGGCGAGGAGGCGCCCGCAACATATGACGGACGCATCCTGGTGCCTTTCCCCGCCGAATCGGCCCTGTCCGGAGTCGGGAAACCGGTCGGCAAGGACAATCGACTTTGGTATCGGCGGAGTTTCCGGGTTCCCAAAGCCTGGGCCGGCCGGCGGGTGGTCCTCAATTTCGAAGCCGTGGATTGGGACAGCCGGGTCTGGGTCAACGGGACCGAGGTCGGAGCTCATACCGGGGGTTATGCCCCGTTTGCGTGCGACATCACCGACGCCCTGAAGGGCAAAGGCGATCAGGAGATCATTCTTTCCGTCTGGGACCCCGTCGACGAGGGCCTCCAGCCCAGGGGAAAGCAGGTCAGGAATCCGCACGGGATATGGTACACGTCCGTCACGGGAATCTGGTCCACGGTTTGGTTGGAGCCGGTCGGAGAGGAGCATATCGGTTCGCTGAAGATCGTCCCCGACGCCTCGCGGAGCCGGGTGACCATCTCTGTCGAGGGCGCCGCCCCCGGGCTCCCGGTCGAGATTTCCGTCCTCGAGGACGGCCGGCTCAAAGTGTCGGTGGAGTTCCGGGCCGGGGAGGAGGCCGTTCTGGAGCTGCCCGAGGCCAGGCTCTGGTCTCCCGATACGCCGTTCCTTTACGACCTCCTGGTCGTCCTCAAGACGGCCGAGGGCCGGGAATCCGACAGGGTGGCCTCTTATTTCGGAATGAGGGACATCTCCCTGGGAAAGGACGAGGAGGGCCGGGTCCGCCTCCGTCTCAACGGTGCCCCGCTCTTCCAATTCGGCCCTCTCGACCAGGGCTGGTGGCCCGACGGCCTGTACACGGCTCCGACCGACGAGGCCCTCCGCTACGACATCGAGACCCTGAAGGGCCTTGGCTACAACATGATGCGCAAACACGTCAAGGTGGAGCCGCGCCGGTTCTATTACTGGTGCGACAAACTTGGGTTGCTCGTCTGGCAGGACATGCCCAGCGGCGACGGTTTTATCGGGCCGGAAGATCCCGATCTTACGCGAGCCGAGGCCTCGGCGGCGGAATACGAAAAGGAGTTCGCGGCCATAATAGCCGCCCTCTACAACCACCCCAGCATCGTGATGTGGGTCTGTTTCAACGAGGGCTGGGGCCAGTTCGACACGCCGCGCATCGTGGACCGGGTCAAATCGCTGGACTCGACGCGCCTCATCGACGCCACCAGCGGCTGGACGGACAGGGGAGTCGGCGACGTCCGGGACATTCATGACTACCCCGGGCCTTCGGCGCCGCCCCAGGAGCCCGGCCGGGCTGCCGTCCTGGGCGAGTTCGGAGGCCTCGGACTGCCCGTCGCCGGCCACACCTGGCAGGACGAGAAAAACTGGGGCTACCGGAGCTTCACGACACGGGAGGATCTGACCGAGGCCTATCTCGGGCTGGTCGAGAAGCTGAAGCCTCTCGCCGCCGCCGGATTGTCGGCCGCCGTGTACACCCAGACGACCGACGTCGAGGTCGAGGTCAACGGCCTCATGACCTATGACCGGACCATGGTCAAGATGGACCGGGAGCGCGCCGCCGCCGCCAACAGGAAGGTCTATGCGGCCGCGCCGAAGAAGTGAGGCCGGGCGGGCCGGGAGCCGGGGTTTGAGGGCCCGGCCCGGAGGGCAGAACGAACAGTCCTTCTGGTAACGGAGCTCCAGCCTTTTTGCGACCAGGCCGGCCGAACCCGGGCTAATCTCTTGATTGACGGAGGAGGAACATTCTCAGCAGCTGCATGGCCGCCATCGCCGTCGAGGCGACGTAAGTCAGGGCTGCGGCCTTGAGGACGGCCCGGGCTCCGGTCATCTCCTGGGGCGTCAGGAACTGGCGGTCGCGGAGCAGGGCCAGGGCCCGTCGCGAAGCGTTGAACTCCACGGGCAGGGTTATCACGGAGAAGACGACGGCGCCCGTGAAGAGAAGGATACCGATATCCATAAGGATGCTCGGCCCGCTGCGGCTGAAGATGAATCCGATAAAGAACAGCGGAAAGGCCAGGGTGGATCCAATGTTGGCCACCGGGTAGATCGTGTTCCTCAGGTAGAGAGGATAGTAATTGTTGCGGTGCTGGAGGGCGTGGCCCGTCTCGTGGGCGGCGATGCCCAGGGCGGCCACCGAGGCGCCTTCGTAAACCCCCTGCGACAGGCGCAAGATGCGCTTGCGCGGGTCGTAGTGGTCGGTGAGTTCGCCGGGGAGTTTTTCGATCTTGACGTCGCCGGCGCCTCCGGCCTGGAGCAGTTCGTAGGCGGTTTGGGCCCCGGTTTTCCGCGACGACGCAAAAACCTGGCTGTATTTCCTGTAGGCCCCCTTCACCCTGGACTGAGCGTACAGGGCGAGGATGAGAGGCGGGATCAACAGGAAAAATGTGTAATCCCAAAAAAACATCGTCGTGTCCTCCGAACGGGATTGCGCCTATATCTTCACAATATACACCAAAATGCGTCAAGAATATACGGTCCCGGCTTGGAGTTGATTCCCTCCGGCGGGCGCACCCCGGCGGTTCCTTTTTCGGGGAAAAGCGCTATAATGACTGCGACCGTGCTAGACGGGGAGCCAGCGGTGCCCTGTGGCCCACAATCCGCTACAGTGGGGTCGAATTCCCCGCCGAGGCTCTTCTCTTTCTGGTCGGTGCCCCCGCACGTGGCGATGAGGGTTCGGGCCCTGCGCAAAGGGCCTCCGGTGAATCCCGTCAGGACCGGAAGGTAGCAGCGGCAGCCGGACGGTTCCTTGTGCGGCAGTCAGCCTGGCCTGAGCCGGCGACGGGGGGTCACGCAGGGAGAGAGGTGTCGGAGCGGGGTGCACGGTCGCTTCACCCCCGCTCGGCGGCCATGTTTCCCTCTCTCCGGCCGCTCCGGCTCCCGCCGTCTCGGGGCCTAGGAAGCCCTTCTTCTGCCTCTGGATTGGTCCTGGGCGTGCTGTTGTTCCTGCTGGTGGCGCTCGGTCATGCGATTCATCTCTTCCTGGTGCCGTTGCTGCATCTCCCTGGACCTCTGCTCGAACTGACGGTTGATGCGGGCCCTCTCGGCCTGATTGGCGGCCCGGGCGGCCTGCTCCTGCTGCTGCCTTTGGAGAGCCCGGCGTTCCTGTTCCTGGCTCTGGCGCATTATCTGCAATTCACGGCTTTGACGTTGACTGAGCATCTGTTCGAAGTTCTGGGGGGCTGTCCGCCCGGACCGGCCGGGGCGCTGCTCCATCTGGCGCTCCGCTCTCCGGCGGGCCGCCTCCTGCCTGGGGACGGCGCTGCGGGGCCGGGAGTTCGGGGCCCGTTCGACCTGGGGCCTGTAGATGCGGACGGCATTCGGTCCGACCTCGGCGCGGCCCGGCCTCCCGGACATTTCCAGGCGATGCCTGGTAATCTCGCGGTTCGTCAGCCGGCGGGCTGTTTCCAGGCCCAACCCTCCATCGAAGACCCTGCCTCCCTCCATCGTGACATTGCCCCTTTCCGTGACCCGTCCGAGCAGGGTCCGGTTCCGTTCGAAGGGCAGCACTTGGCGGTCCAGGTCGCGGTCCAGGAAATGATTCCCGTCGACGAAACACCAGAAGCGGTCGGGAATCCCGCCGAGCCCGGAAATCCCGATCCCAGCCTCGAACCCGACGCCGGGCGGCAGGGGCGCCCACCCGACATAGGCGCCGCCCCAGGCCCAGGTGACCCAGGCCGGGCTCCAGGACGTGTCCGGGACCCAATACCAATCGAGGTCGGGGTCCCAGCCCCAACGGCCGTAATGAAACGGGATCCAGCCCCATTCGAAGAGGGAATCCCAGAACCAGCCGTCATCCGTCCAGAGCCAGTATCCGTCGGTGTAAGGACGCCAGCCGAACCCGATCCCGGCCGGCTGCCAGACAAAGCCGTAGGGCGCCAGCTCCACCCAGGTGCCGTATGGGGAGAGGTAGTCGTAGAAGTACCCGACGCTCAGGCCTTCGTACCCCCCGCCTCCCACGCCCGCCCCGACGACCGCCTGTCCGCCGCAGCCGGCGCTCAATCCGGCCGCCAGCACGACCCCGGCGATGACCAACGCTGTCTTCTTCAACATGTTTTTTTCTCCCTCTCGGATATATATGAATGCAAATCGCGTGCCAACCCAAAGGACGTGCACAGACCGTTCCGGGCGGCTGTTCTCCGGGGGCCGACCGGTCATTTTCACGGTCCGGGGGGGAGGGCCGGGCCGGGCCGGGGCGGCTGTCCGCCGGGCGGGCCTCGGACCGGTTCCGTGGAACGGGAACCCGGTTCCGGGGGCCGGGACTATGCGGGAATCAAACCCGGGTCAGCCCCAGTTGTTCGAGCAGGGCGCCTATCTTCCGGCGTCCCTGTTCGTCGATGGGGAGGAGAGGCAGGCGCGGAGGGCCTCCGTAGAACCCGCGGAGGTCCTGGGCGTGCTTGACCCCGGCGATCCCGAAGTCCTGCATGATCCCCTTGTTGAGGGGGATGAGGTCGAGCTGGAGCTTTCGGGCCTCGTCCCTCTTTCCGGCCTTGAAGAGGTCGTAGATTTCGACGCAAATCTCGGGGGCGGCGCCGGCGACGGCCAGGATGGCCCCGACGGCCCCCATCTCGAGGCCCGGATAGATGACGTGTCCCGAGCCCAGGAAATAACGAAAATCCCCGGGAACCTCCCGGACGACTTCGCCCAGGAAACCCAGGCTTCCCGAGCTCTCCTTGAGGCCGATGATGTTGGGGTGCGCGGCCAGCTCGACGACGAGCCCCGGGTCGAGAGAAACGCCGGTGTTCTGCGGGATGTTATAGACGATGACAGGGACGTGGCTGCCCTCGGCCAGGGCCAGGTAGTGGGTCTTGAGGGCCTCCCTGGTCATCCTGGACTTATAGTAGCAGGGCGGCCGGACCAGGGCCGCCCCGATGCCAGCCTCGGCGGCCCGGTTCGTGAAGTCCAGCGTGGCCTTGGTCGACTCGCGGGCCGTTCCTACGATGACCGTCTTGTCCGTGCCGGCCGACTCGACTACGGCCTCGACGGTGTCCACCGACTCTTCGTCCGTGAGCGACACGCCCTCTCCTGTCGACCCCAGCACCACGTAACCGGCCAGGCCGGTCCGATTGTATTTCCGGACATTGTCCCGGAGCTTTTCGGCCGAGGCGTCGGCGCCGACAAACGGCGTCGTGAGCGCCGCGAAGATGCCCGCCAATGGTTTGTTCATTCCCTCTCTCCCTGCCGTCTTTTGCGGACGGCCGCTTCGATATCCCTGAGAGCGTCTTCGTCGAGCCCGAAATAGTGGCCGACTTCGTGCAGGACGACCTCGACCACCTTGTCCTTGATTTCTTCAGCCGACCGGCAGATGCTCTCGATGGGCCTTTGGTAGATGACGATGACGTCGGGCGGGATGTTGCCGTAGAACGACGGCCCGCGCTGCGTGTAGGGCACGCCGTGGTAGAGGCCGAGGAGGGGCATGCCGGGGGGCGGGTCGTCCTCGACCATCACGGTGACGTTTTCGATGAGCTTCCTGAAGCGGGCCGGGATCGAGGCCATGGCTTCGGCCACCAAACCTTCGAATTCTTCCCTGCCCATGAGCGGCTGGAACGGACTCCGGCCCATGGGATTCGGCCTCCGCCTCATTTCTCGATCCCCTCCCTGGCCCTGACGCCCGCGTCGTAATAATGTTTCAGGCTCTTCATTTCGGTCACGAGGTCTGCCCGCTCGAGGAAGGCTTCGGGCGCGTAGCGTCCGGTCAGGATGAGCTCGACACCTTCGGGCTTGCGGGCCATGACGTCCAGGACTTCCGATTCCGTGAGCAGCTTGAGGTGGACCGCCGTGTTGACCTCGTCGAGAACAACGACCCGGAATTCTCCCGAATCCAGGACTTTGCGGACGCGCCGAAGCCCTCGACGGGCTCTTTCGACGTCGGCCTCGTCCGGACCATCGCCCACCAGGATGAACCCCTTCCGGCCGAACTGCTCGACCCGGATCAGGGGTTCCAGGCGTTTGAGGGCTTCGATCTCCCCCGAAGGCTGCCCCTTGAGAAACTGGGCGATGAAGGTCCTCATTCCGTGTCCGGCCGCCCGCAGCGCCAGGCCGAGCGCGGCCGTGGTCTTGCCCTTCCCGTTTCCTGTATAGACCTGGATTCGGCCCTTGAACGGTTTGGCGGTCCCGTCGGCGTCCATCGCCCACTATTCTTGACCAAACAGGCCCGGTTGTCAAAATTCGACGGAATGCGTTCACGTTCACCCATTCCGGACTTTCAACGGGGCGGGCCTCCGGACCCGAATTATTCATGGAAACGCCGCGGCATTTTCTGTTCTGCACCGGACTCGACCCGTGAATAATCCAGGCCAACATGCTATAATCCGGCCATGCTCGACCCCCGATACGTCCTCGACAACCTGGAGGCGGTTCGGAAATCGCTGGCCGACCGCGGCTCGCCGCTCGCCCTGGATGACTTCATCCGCGCCTCCCTCGAAAAAAAGGACGTGCTCAAGCGGGTCGAAAACCTGCGGGCCGAAAAAAACAGGGCTTCCGAGAAGATCTCCCGGATGAAGAAGGACGGCCTCGACCCGGCGGACCTGATCCGGGACATGCGCGGCGTCGGCGACGGAATCTCCGGCCTTGAGGAGCGCCTCAAAGCCCTGGACGAGGACATCCGGCGGACGCTCCTCAACATCCCCAACCCGCCGCACGATTCAGTGCCCGTGGGCACGGGGCCCGAGGGCAACAGGGAGGTCCGGCGCTGGCGCCGCCCCCCCGAGTTCGGTTTCTCCCCCCGGCCCCACTGGGATATCGGGGAAGGCCTGGGCATCCTCGACTTCGAGCGCGCGGCCAAGATCGCGGGGTCGCGATTCACCGTCTACATGGGTGCCGGGGCCCGGCTGGAGCGGGCCCTTATCAACTTCATGCTTGACGTCCACACCGCCGACAGGGGATTCGGGGAAGTCCTGCCGCCCTTCATCGCCAACGCCGAAAGCCTCACCGGGACGGGCAACCTGCCGAAATTCAAGGAGGACCTCTTCAAGCTGGAGGGCTTCGACTGGTACCTCATCCCGACCGCCGAGGTCCCCCTGACCAACCTCCACAGGAACGAGGTCCTCGACGGTTCGCGCCTGCCCGTCCGGTATGTCGCCTACACGCCCTGCTTCCGCAGCGAAGCCGGCTCCTACGGCAAGGACGTCCGGGGGCTCATCCGCCAGCACCAGTTCAACAAGGTCGAGATGATGATCTTCAGCCTCCCTGAAGCCTCCTTCGACGAGCTGGAGTTCATGACGGATTCGGCCGAGGAGATCCTGCGCCGCCTGGGCCTGCATCACCGGGTCGTGCTGCTCTGCACGGGCGACATGGGCTTCGCCAGCGCCAAGACCTACGACCTGGAGGTCTGGATGCCCGGCCGCGGCGGTTTCATGGAAATCTCGTCGTGCTCGGACTGCGTGGACTTCCAAGCGCGCCGGTCGAACATCCGGTTCAAGCGGGGGCCGAAAACCAGGCCCGAATTCGCCCATACCCTCAACGGGTCGGGATTGGCGGTCGGACGCACGGTCAGCGCCATTCTCGAGAATTATCAGCAGGAGGACGGCTCGGTCGTCGTTCCCGAAGTCCTGCGGCCCTACCTGAACGGCCTGGAGCGCATCGCCGCCGCCTGAAGCCTCCCGAGCCCGCCGCCCGGACCGGCAAGGACGGTACCGGGTCTACAAAGTGCTGGTTTTCGGTCTTCCTGACGTTTCATTCTTCTGAACGCGTCCGTGTTTTTCTGGGGGGCGTGGCCGTCGGACAGAACGGGTCGAGAGGGTGCGCCGGGCTGGGAAATTCGGAGTGGCGGAATGATATAATGGTCGGGTAAAGGGGAGGTTCAGACATGAAAGCGATCCGCGTCAGGGAATTCGGTCCGCCCGAGGTCATGAAACTGGAGGATGGGCCCGACCTTCGGGCCGGCCCGGGCCAGGTCGTCGTCGAGGTCAGGGCGGCCGGCGTCAACCCGGTCGATGCCTACGTCCGCACCGGGGCCTACGCCCGAAAGCCCGACCTTCCGTATACTCCGGGCTCGGACGCCGCGGGAGTCATCCTGGCCGCCGGGGAAGGGGTCAAAGGCCTGTCGGCCGGGGACCGCGTCTATGCCTCCGGCACTCTCACGGGCGCTTATGCCGGGCAGGCACTTTGCGAAGCATCCCAGGTGCACCCCCTGCCCCAGAGGATTTCATTCGCCCAGGGCGCGGCCGTCTTCATTCCCTACGGCACGGCGTACCACGCCCTTTTTCAGGCAGCCCGGGCCCGGCCCGCGGAGACCGTCCTCGTTCACGGGGCCACGGGCGGCGTGGGGATCGCGGCCGTCCAGTTGGCCCACGCCGCGGGGATGACGGTCATCGGCACGGGGGGCAGCGAAAAAGGCCGGGAGCTCGTCCTCCGGCAGGGCGCCGACCACGTGCTCGACCACGGGGCACCCGGATACCTGGACACCGTTCCCGACCTCACCGGTGGACGCGGCGTGGACCTCGTGGTCGAGATGCTGGCCAACGTCAACCTGGACCGGGACCTGAAGGCGCTGGCCTTCGGAGGGCGGGTGGTGGTCGTCGGCAGCCGTGGCAGCGTGGAGATCAACCCGCGGGACCTCATGGCCCATGGCGCCTCGGTCCTGGGAATCCTGCTGCATACGGCCGCGGCCGTCCGGAAGGCCGACATTCTTGCCGCCCTGGCAGCGGGACTGGAGAACGGCTCGCTCGACCCAGTTGTGGGACGCGAGATCCCGCTGGCCGAAGCGCCCAGGGCCCATCACGAGATCATGGACGGCCCGGCCTACGGAAAAATTGTCCTGATCGCCCAAGGAGGGTGAATAGCCCCGGGCCCCACGCTGTTCATAACGACGCCGGGATTCTCTGGGGAAGAAGCCGAGGCCGGTCCTTTGACTATCGGGGCGGGCCGACCCGGCCGCGTTTCTCGAGGAGCCGGCGATACAGGTCTTCATAAGCCCGGATTGTCCGCGACAGGTCATGACCCTCGGCGATCGCCCGGCCGGCGGCGCCCATCTTCGGCCAGCCGGCCCGGCGTCCGGCCAGCTCCCTCAAACGTTGGGCCGCGTCGCGCCCGCTGCCGGACCGGAACAGAAAACCGTTGACGCCGGGCTGGACGAGCTCGGGCAGAGCCCCCGCGTCGGAAGCCAGGACGGGCAGCCCGGCGGCCATGGCCTCGAGCGTTGCGATGCTCTGGAGTTCGGCCTCGCTGGGCATGACGAAGATATCGGCGCAGTTCAGGAGAGCGGGCAGGTCGCGGTCCGGGACGAAGCCCGTAAAGACGACCGCGCCCGCGGGCAGTCTCCGCCCCGCCTCGGCCCGGAGGGCGCGTTCGCCCGAGCCCTTCCCGGCGATCGCCAGCTGGGTATCGCGTCCTCCCAGGATCTCCAGCGCGTCGACGAGCACGTCCAGCCGTTTTTCCCTTTCCACCCGGCCCACGAAAAGCAGGACGGTGCGCCTCGGGTCCAGGCCGTAGCGCCTCCGGACCGCGGCCCTGTCCAGGCGCGGGTCCGGACGGAAGTGCGCCGTATCGACCCCGTTGGAAACGGCCCGAACCTTCAGCCGTCGGGCGCGCAGCAGGCTCGCGGCCGTTTCGGACGGAGAGGTCACGACGTCCGCCCGGCCGAAGACGGACGTCACCCAGCGCCAGAGCAGAGGGTCGACGAGGCCGGGAGCCAGCCGGAACAGCCCCACCTCGTCGATGATGTTCAGGGGCATGAAATGGTTGGTGCCGACCATGGGCAGGCCCCGCCGGCGGGCGGCCGCGACGGCGCTGCGGCACAGCGGATAGTGATCCTGAAAATGGACGACGTCCGGCCGGAAGCGTTCGAATGCCGCCGCAACCTCCGAGCGGGGACAGGGAGTGACGAAGACTTCGCTCGAAAACGGGAGAAGCGGCAGGGCCCTGACGCCCTGAACCTCGAGCCCCCGCCGTCTGCGACGGTAAGGGCGCCGGAGCTCGGACGGCCGCAGAACCAGAACCTCGTGGCCGGCCCGGGCCAGGCCCCGCGACAGGTGGATGGCGAAGACCCCCTGGCCGTTGAGGGGAGGGTCGTATGTCTGGGTGGCGATCAGGATCCTCATACTCAGGAAGGCCCCCTTCCAGGCCCTCGAGAACCGGTCGGGGCGTGGCCCCTGCCCAGGCCCGATTTCCCGGCTGCCGCAGGCCTCCGGCGGCGGAACGTGCGGACGTTGCGCAGGAGGAAAAATCCGACGGCCAGGGGCATCCAGAAATTGAGCCCGCGGAAGGCCAGGACGACCGCGGCGGCCTTGCCGGAGGGGATTCCGGTGGCCGTGAAGACCAGGGCCATGATTCCCTCCACCGCGGCCAGGCCGCTCGGAACGACGGTGACGACCCAAAAGATGATGCCCATGGAAAACCCAGCCGTCAGCGTTCCCAGGCTCACCGGCTGTTCAAAGGCCAGGAAAAGAAAGTAGAGGCCGGCCAGGTTGACGGCGTGCATCAGGGTGGCCCAGGCCAGGGCCAACCCCAGGGCCTTGGGACGCCGGCCGATGCCTTTGGCGGCCTCCTGGAACTCCAGGGCGGTTTCGGACGCCCAACCGGGCTCCAGGAGGTTCGGATGATGGAACCTCGCGCCGACCCGGTTGACGGCCCCCTGGAGCCTGCCCAGAACGGCCTGAAGGAGTCCCGGCTTGAACCGGGACACGGCAATGGCGCCCGACAGGAGCAGGATGAAGGCGACAAAAACGGCGCTGCCCAGCGTATCGTAAAACCTGAGCCTGTTTTCCAGCTTCAGGAACACGAGCGAATAGACCACGAACGGGATCAGAGTGGCCAGGTCGGCCAGGAGCACGAGGATGGTGCCGACGGCGGCCCGGCCTCCGGACTCCCCCCGGCCGACGGCGTCATCGATAAACAGGGCCGCCCCGGCCGTACCGCCGGACGGCGCGACGACGTTGACAAAGTACGCGGCGAACATCACCGGCACCATTTCCCTGAGCCGGGCGGCGACGGAGACCACGCCGAACCCGAAGACATAAAGCCGGGCGTTCATGACGAAGTAGCCAAGATGAAGGACCGCGGCAACGGCCACCCATCCCCAGCGGGCCGTCGCCAGCGTTTGGGCCAGGTTCCTGAAGTCGGTGAAGCGGCTGATCACCCACAGCATGAGCAGCACCAGCAGGAGCAACAGGAGGAGCCGTCGCCAGCTGAAGCGGAATTTCGGGACTTCCATGACCGGGAATCACGCCCCGTCCGCCCGCGGGCCGGGAGCGGGCTCCGTACCCTCGGGCCGAAGGAACGCGGCGTCCTGTCGGCCCGCCCGGGCAGGCTGGTGGTTGCCGTACCTGGCCAGGAGCGTCCGGCGCGATATCCAGAGCTCATCCAGCCTTTTCCTGGAGAGCGAGCCGAACCTGAAGCTGGCCGGGTTGTAGCCCCATATCAAGGCGCGGGCATAGAGGGTTTTCCAGAAAAAGGCGAACCTTCCCCATGAGCCGCCCGGAGTATCGTGGCTGATCACGTCGAAGCCCCAGCGCCTGAGGACGGCCGACGTCGTCGCCTCGTCGAACCGGGCCAGAAAGGACACCTCGCCCCGGAAGGCCTCGACGGCGTCGAGAGAGGGGTTCTCTTCGACGTGTTCGGCCAGCAATCGCAGCGAATGAACGGTGCGCCGGCCGAAGGTCAGCGCCCAGCCCAGGTCCGGGCCGGTGTCCGGAATGGTCGGGATGCGCTCGTTCCAAAAATGGATCTCGCCGACCTCCGTGCCCGAATGCACCCGGGTCTCGTCGGACAGGGTGAGGTCGCGGCGGGCCTGTTTCAGGCTCAGGCGAAGCAGGTTCGTCTCGTCGGCGCTGAACGGGCGGATTCGGTAGACGCGGCGGAGGACGGAGTCGAATTTCCGGATGAGGCCGCGTAGGAGCGTCGCGGGCCGCCCAGAGAGGAATCCGGGCGCCCCGGACCCGGCGGGGGTGAGGCGTCCGTCTTGGAGAAGGGCATATTCCTCGCCCCGCCAGACCACCCGGCGCCCGAAGGCGCCGAAGCACCACACAAGCGCGGTCAACATGTCGCGGAGAGGCAGGTAGGGGAGCCAGCGCCGGACCTCGCGGTTGTCGGACCAGCCCGCCACGAGCCAGGCCGTCGCCCAGCGCAGCGCGAAAACCGAGCCCAGCACCGCCCAGCCGGCCGGGCCGAATCCGGCCGCGGCAAGGAAAAGGACCGCGAAAGGCGCGCTGAACGTCAGGAGCAGGCCGGGATACTCCGCGGGTCGGCTGACGCGGTTGCACTGCGCCCATCGGACTTCCCGGTGCCACTGTTCGCGGAAGGTGGTCGGGCCCAGGACGATGTCGGTGACGTAATGGGAGAGGCGGACCTCCAGGCCGAGATCGGCGACCTTGACGCCCAGATGATAATCGTCGGCCAGATAATCCCCGACTGCGGCGAACCCGCCGATCCGGGCCAGGTCCGCTTTTCTGAGCGAAACCGTCGCGCCCATGGCGAACCGCATATGCAGGAACTGCCGGGCGACGAGGACCGACGGCAGGAACGTCGTCCCCATGTGCAGCGCCTCCAGCCGGGCCGTGAACGTGTCGGGCGACTTGCCGCGGTAAAGACAGGTGACCAGGCCCACGGCCGGGCGGGCCAGGGGAGAAACCACGCGCCTGAGATAATCCGGCCTGACGCGGATGTCGCTGTCGCTGACGACCAAAATTTCGTGCCTGGCTTCAGCCGCCAGGGCCTGCAGAATGCCCGCCTTGGGGTTGATGCAGGTCTCGGGCACGACGACCAGGCGGATGGCCAGCCCCGGGAACTCGCGGCGCAGTTCGTCCACGACCGCCGTGACGGGGTCGCCGGGATCGCCGACCCCGAAAAGGATCTCGAATTCCGGATAATCCAGGCGGCACAGGCTGACGAAGTTCGCGTAGATTCCGGCGTCCAGCCCCTTGAGCGGCTTGAGGATGGAGACGGGGGGGACGAAATCGGGTTCGCGGGTCCGCCTTCCCAGGAAGAAGCCCCCGGTGAGGCCGCAGGCCACCAGCCAGTAGGCGCAGCCCGCGGCGGCGAGAGCCAGGAAAACAGCGGCCAGGACGGTCATCGGTCCGGGATCCTTCCGGCCAGGCCCGGGTAGGTCGTGAGAAGCATTCCGCGGCTCCGGATGGCCGAGGCAACGGCCGGGCTCACGAGGGCGGCCAGGTCGGCGGGGTTCGGACCGAGCGCTTCGTCCCTGGGCCCGGCGGAGGGATGGAAGTAGATCTCGGCCGAGGGGCTCCGCAGGCGCTCGAGCACATGAAGAAGATAGGCTTCGTCCATCCCGCCGCTCTCCATCAGGCCGAACACGCGCCGGCTGGCGACGAGGCCTCGGCCGGAGATCCGAGGCTGGGCGCGTCGCGAGAGGATGGCGTAAGCGGTGCTCCAGGCCACCTTGACTGCAGCCCGGTGACGGTCATGCCGCAGGGACAGCAGGAGCTCGCCCCTTGGCAGCCGTAGTCCGCTGGCTCCGTGGCGCTCGGCCAGGGGAAGCACAATCCTCAACACCTCCGGGTGAAGGTGCATGTTCTCATGCCCGTCGATATGGGACAGCCGGAGACCGGTCGCGGCGAACCTCTCGAATTGGGCGGCGATCTCGGCTGCCAGCTCCCGTTTGACCGCCGGGATGAGCGCGTATCGCAGTCCCAGGCGGAAGGGGCCTTTGGGGAATCCGCCTCGGCCGTCGACCAGATGGGGGATCGCCCCATGCGGCAGGACGGCGGGGCCGTTGCTCACGACGAGGTGAAGGCCCACGGCCAACAACGGATTGAGGCGGGCGATCTCCACCGCTTCCGCGGCCGCCTGTCCCGCGACCATCAGGCTGGCGCTCGTAAGGACCCCTTCGCTGTGGGCGCGGAGCACGGCCGCGTTAACGGCCGGGGAGCTTCCGAAGTCGTCGGCGTTCAGGATGATCCGCGGCGTCTGATGGGGCGCTCCGTCCCGCAGGCGGCGCGACTCGAAGAAGCTGACCCTCATGACCCGACCTTGTGCGCGCCGGCGCTCCGCCGCGGAGTCCGACGGCCGCGGCGAAGGTCCCCGCGCGCCCCTGTACCCTCCGAATGACGCCGCCATGATACCATGAAACCCCGGAGGCGTCCATTGAGCGGCCGGCCGCACGATGCCTATCCGGCACTGCCGGGCGCTTTGAGAGACGACGGTCCCGAGGTGAGGGTCTGCGGGGGAACGCCGGTCAATCCTTCCGAATCGAAAACACGTTCACCCGATTCGCGGATTCCGTCTCCCGGCCTGACGGGCGGGCTCCGGGAGGCGGGAAAGCTTGCCAGGAAAGGCGGGGGACAGTACAATGTGGCCGTCCCGCGGAGGGATGGCCGAGTGGTTGAAGGCGGCGGTCTTGAAAACCGCTTTCCGGTCCTCCGGAACGGGGGTTCGAATCCCTCTCCCTCCGCCAGTTTCTCTCCGGCCTGACCGCTTCGCCTTCCCGATGCCCTCCACGAAGTTTCCATCTTTCGGGAAACGTGCTAGAATATCCTGCGTTTCCTGGACCGCGGAGAGGTGCTGGAGTGGTCGATCAGGAACGCCTGCTAAGCGTTTGTCTCGGATCAAACCGGGACCGCGGGTTCGAATCCCGCCCTCTCCGCCACTATTTCGCCCGTGACTGCAGCCTTCTCCCGCACGCACAAAGCCCAATCCGACGACACTGAAGCCACGAAAGCCCTTCCGTTTTCAGCGCCCAAGCTCGCTGTCGGTCTGCTGTCAGGCTTCGGCCTCAGCCCCGCACCCCCGGACTTGGAGCGAGGATCAACTCTTGCATGCGCCGTCCGACAAGCGGGCCGCGGCTATCCGCGTGCGGAGCGTGAAAGGCGATCCCGAGTTCTTGGGAAGCGAGTCTCAAAACCTCCGGCCCGTTCTTGACTCCCGAGCCGCCGCGGAATATAGTTATTCCTACTTATCCCATGAGATGGCAAGGTCAGCGCAAAAAAAGTGGTCAGGGGGGACGACTTTTGCCGCCTCCGACGCGTTTCTTCGCGGTCTCTCGGCCGGAGGGACGCAAGTCCGCAAGGGGAGGATTCGAGAATGGCGAACCAAAAACGGCCCGTCCGCTCCCGGGCTTCGAAACTGGCGAAGACCCCGACGGGGATCCGCGGTCTCGATGAGTTGACGGGAGGGGGGTTCCCGTGCGGGCGGACGACGCTCGTCGTCGGGAGCCCGGGCACGGGCAAGACCCTGATGGGGATCGAGTTCGCCGTCAGGGGCGCCGTCGAACAGGGGGAACCCGGTGTTATCATGGCCTTCGAGGAGACCGGCGAGGAGCTAGCGGCCAATGTCCGGTCGCTCGGTTTCGACCTCGAGAAGCTGGTCGTCGAGAAGAGGCTCTTCGTCGATCACGTCCGGGTCGAGCGCCACGAAATCGAGGAAACGGGCGAATACGACCTCGAAGGGCTCTTCATCCGCCTGAACCACGCCGTCGAGTCTGTCGGCGCCAAGCGGGTCGTTCTCGACACCATCGAATCGCTCTTCGCGGGGCTGCCCAACCCGGGCATCCTCCGGGCCGAGCTTCGCCGCCTGTTCCGCTGGCTCAAGGACAAAGGACTGACGAGCCTTATCACCGCCGAGGCCGGAGACCGCCATCTGACCCGCGAGGGTCTCGAGGAGTACGTATCCGACTGCGTCATCCTCCTCGACCACAGGCTCGTGGAGCAGGTTTCGACACGCCGCCTGCGCGTGCTCAAGTACCGCGGCTCGTCGCACGGCACGAATGAGTATCCTTTCCTCATCACCGACACGGGCATCTCGGTCCTGCCCGTCACCTCCATGGCCTACGCGCCGCGTCCCGCGAGCACGGAGCGGATCGCGACCGGCATCCCTAGGCTCGACGCCATGCTCAGCGGGAGAGGCTACTACCGGGGAAGCATGATTCTCATCTCCGGAACGGCCGGGACGGGGAAAACGAGCGTCGCGGCCAAGTTCATCGAGGCGTCCTGCGCCAGGGGCGAGAGATGCGTATTCCTCGCGTTCGAGGAACCCCCCACCCAGGTCATCCGCGACATGGGCTCGATCGGGATCGACCTCGAGAAGTGGATCCGGAAGGGCAACCTGAAGTTTACGGCGCCCCGGCCCGTGCTCTACGGCCTCGAGCTGCATCTCTTGTCAATCCAGAAAGAGGTCGAGGAGTTCAAGCCCTCGGTGGTGGTCCTGGACCCGATCACCAACTTCACCACGATCGGCGTCGATAAAGACATTCGCCTGATGTACATGCGCCTTGTTTCCTTTCTTAAGAACAAGGGCATCACCGGCTTGTTCACGGCCCTCACCCCGGGCGGGACGAACCTCGAATACACGACGGTCGGAATCTCCTCTCTGGCCGACACCTGGATTTTCCTGAGGGACATCGAGCTCGGCGGGGAGCGGAACCGTGGCATCTATATCCTGAAATCGCGCGGCATGGCCCACTCGAACCAGATCCGGGAGTTCTTACTGACCGACAAGGGCATCGACCTCCTCGACGTGTATCTCGGGCCGTCGGGCGTCCTCACCGGGTCGGCCCGCGCCGCGCGGGAGGAGGAGGAAAAGACGGAAATCCGGCGGCAGGAGCAGGAAGTCCGCCGCATGCAGGCCAGCCTCGAGCGCAAGCGCGTCGAGGCGGAGGCCCAGATCGCCCGGCTGCGGGCCGAGCTCGAAAACGGCGAGGCCGAGCTCCGAGAGAAGCTCGCCTATGCGAAAAACGGACTTCGGGCCCAGGCGGAGGAGCGGCAGGCCATGGCCGCCAGCCGCCAGGCCGACGGGCCGGCTAAAGCGCGGCCCGGAGATGGAAGACGTCCGAGCCGCGGGAGGGAATGACGCATGCCGATCAAGAAGAGAAATCCGAAAACCTGGGAGCTCAGGCTCTATGTCGCCGGCCAGACCCCCAAGTCGCTTTTTGCCTTCGCCAATCTCAAGAGAATCTGCGAGGATCACCTGACCGGGAGGTACCGCATCGAGGTCATCGATCTGCTGGAGAGCCCCCACCTGGCCAAGGGCGACCAGATCTTCGCCATCCCGACCCTGGTCCGAAAGCTGCCGCCTCCACTCAAGAAGATCATCGGCGACCTGTCGAACACGGAGAGGGTCCTCGTCGGACTTGACATAAGGCCGGCCCGATAGCCCCGCAGGAGCCGGGAGACGCGAAAGAAAGGGAGCCGAATCGTGACCCAACACAAGCCCTCCAAGAACAAGGCCGGACAGCCCAGGGACAAGTCGAAGGACTTCGAGATAGCCCTCGAGGGCGAGCGCCGGTCCGAGTACGTCCTGAAGCTCTACGTAACGGGGTCGACGGCCCGCTCCATCCGGGCCGTCGAAAACATCAAGCGGATCTGCGAAGAGCATCTCAAGGGCCGCTACGCGCTGGAGGTTATCGACATTTACCAGGAACCGCAGCTGGCCGCCAAGGAGCAGCTTGTCGTCGCACCGACGCTCGTCAAGAGGCTCCCGCTGCCTCTCCGCACCTTCATCGGAGACTTGTCCGAAACCGAGAAAATCCTGGTGGGCCTGGACCTCAAGCCCGCAAGGAAGTGAGAACGGAGGCCCCTCCCGGAGCAGTCAGCCATGCCCAAAACGAACATGCGCCGGCCGGCGCCGCCTGACGCCGTCGACGCCGAGAAGTATCGGCGGGATACGGCCGAGCTCGAGCGGCGTCTCGAGGAAGCCGAAAAGAGCTTGTCCGCTATCCGGAACGGGGAGGTCGACGCGCTGGTGATCAGCGGCCCCAACGGCGACCAGGTCTACACATTGAGAGACTCCGACCGTCCCTACCGAATGGTCGTCGAAAACATGCGGGACGGCGTGGTAACCTTGCGCGACGACGGCCTCATCCTCTATGTCAACCGTCAGTTCGCGGCAATCCTGGGGGTCGGGCTGTCGTCTGTCTTGGGGACCGACCTCCACGAATACGCGACCCCTTCCGGACGTGAATCCCTGGACGCGCTGATCGAGGCCGGCCTGAAAGCCGGGGCGAGAGCCACTGTGGAGCTTGCGGACAGGAAAGGCCGACCGGTTCTCGTCCATCTGTCCCTGGCCGCGATGGCCATCGACGGGCCCCGTGTTCTGTCGGGCGTGGCCGCCGATGTGACCGAGGAACGGCGCGCGGGGGAGGTGAGGGCCCGGCTGGCCGCGACGGTCGACAACTCCCCGGATGGAATCATGGTCCTGAACCCCGCCGAAGAGCTCGTTTACGCCAACCCGGCTTGCCGGACGATCACGGGCTACTCCGTCGAGGATCTCCTGGGGATGGCGGGCAGCCGGCTGGGCGGGGCCGCCGTCTCGGGAATCAGGGCGGGCCTCGAGGCGGAAGGCTCCTGGAAGGGCCATGTGACGGCCGTCCGGAAGGACGGAAGCCCTCTCGAGCTCGACGTTTCGGCGGCCCTGGTGAAGACGCCGGGCGGCGGCATCGCCAACTACATCGTCTTCTTCCGGGACATCACCGAGGCCCTGAGGCTCGAACAGAAAGTCCGCCAGATGGAGCGGACCGAGGCCCTGGGCCGCCTGGCCGGGGGCGTGGCCCATGACTTGAACAACATCCTTCAGCCCATCCTCCTCAATGCCCAGATGCTTCTGGGCGACGCGAAGCCGGGCACCCCGGAGCACAAGATGCTCAAGAACCTGCTCCAGGCGGCCCACCGCCAGAAGGACCTGGTGAAGAAGATCCTGTCCTTCGCCCGGCGGAGCCAGCCGGTCCTCAAGAGGGTCAGGTTCGGCCTGATCGTCGCCGAATCCGTCAATCTGCTAAGGCCGTCCCTCCCGCCTTCGATCGTCCTCAGGCTACTCGCCGACGCCGAGTCGGACGCCGTAATGGGCGACGCGACGGAGCTTCACGAGCTCGCGATCAACCTCTGCACGAACGCCGCCGACTCGATGGAATCCGGCGGAACGGTCACGATCTCGCTCGCCCGCACGGTCTTCGGGGCTGAGGACCCGGTGCTCAACCTCAAGCCCGGGCCCTACGTCAAGCTCACCGTCTCCGACACGGGCTGCGGGATTCCGCCCCGCGACCTGGGGAAGATCTTCGATCCCTTCTTCACGACCAAGGAACCGGGCCGCGGGACGGGCATCGGGCTTCCCGTCGTCCGGGGGATCGTCATGAACCACGGCGGCTCGATCTCGGTCGAAAGCAAGATCGGGCAGGGAACCACGGTGACCGTGTTCCTGCCCGCGGCCGGGGAGGCGACGGATCCGGCACGGGGCCGGAAATCGAGCTCGGCCTCCGGAAAATCGAAACGGCGGATCTTGATCGTGGACGACGAGAGCCTGGTTCTCGAAACTATGCGCCAGGCCATGTCGACGCTCGGCCACGAACCCGTCGCGTTCAGGGACGGGGCCGAGGCCCTGGCCGTTTTCAGGACGGACCCGGACCATTTCGACCTGGCCGTCGTTGATCAGACCATGCCGGGCATGAGCGGCCTCGAGCTGGCCTCGGAGCTGGCCCGGATCCGTCCCGGACTTCCCCTCATCCTGGCCACCGGATACAGCAAGGCCGTCGACGAGAGGGCCATGCTCGAAGCGGGGGTTAAGGAGTTGGTCATGAAGCCGATGAGCCTGGAGGAGCTGACCGCGGTCCTGCGCCGCGCCCTCCTCGATTAGGCCCCCGCAGGCATCCACCCCGTTCCCGGCGGTGGCGGCCGCCTTGACTTTGCCCGTCCGTTCCCTTAGAGTTGGGAACTTGAAGAGGGCGCCCGGGCCGCGTGGCTGGCGGCGTTTCGCCTAGTCCATTGAAAAAGAGATGCACCATGAGCACATCCCGGGGACTGATCGTTTTGGCCTGCGTGGTTCTGGCCGCAGGCGTCACGGGCTGCGCGAGGGAATCCACGGGGGACACGTACGACACCGTCCTGGCCCGGTTTCAGGATCCCCCGGCCGAATTCCGGAGCTCTCCGCTCTGGGTCTGGAACGACAGGATGACCCGGGACGAGATCCGCGACCAGCTCACGGACTTCAAGGCCCGGGGCATCGGCGGCGTCTTCATCCACCCCCGGCCCGGCCTGATCACGCCCTACCTGTCGGAGGAGTGGTTCTCCCTCTGCCGCTATGCCGTGGAGACGGGCTCGTCCCTGGGACTCAAGATCTGGCTCTACGACGAGAACTCATACCCATCCGGCTTTGCGGGCGGCCATGTTCCGGCCCGGATGCCGGACGCCGCCAGATCCGGGTTGCGCATGACCAAACTCGACAAACTGCCGGAGTCCTTCGAGCGCCCGCCCCTGGTTGTCCTTCGCAAAACGATCGAAGGCATGGCGGATGTCACGGGCAAGGTCCGCCCCGGGACCGACGACGGCGCCTCCACCTATTATGTCTTCGATGTGGTGCCGCAGCCGCCCTCGCCGTGGTTCGGAGGCTTCACCTATGTCGACATTATGCGCAAGGCCGTGACGGAGATGTTCATCGACGTCACGCTCAACGCCTACAAGGCGGCGATCGGCGCCGATTTCGGCACGACGGTTCCCGGGGTCTTCCAGGACGAGGCGGAGATCGCCCCTCCGGGGGGGGCCGACATGGTCAACTACACGCCCGCCCTGTTCCAGGCCTTCCTGGCCAAATGGGGCTACGACCTCCGGCCGAGGCTCGTCTCGCTCTTCGAGGAGTCGGGCGACTGGCGCCGGGTGCGGCACAACTATTATTCGACCCTCCTCGACCTGTTCATCGAGAACTGGGCCAAGCCCTACTACGCCTACTGCACGGACAACAACCTCAAGTTCACGGGGCACTATTGGGAGCACGAATGGCCCGTGCCCCGGGTCTCCCCGGACACCCTGGCCATGGCGGCCTACGCCCACATGCCGGGCATCGACATCCTGATGAACGACTGGGGAAGCGGGCCTCACGCCCAGTTCGGCAACGACCGGGCCGTGCGCGAGATCCGGAGCTCGGCCAACCAGCTCGGCCGGACCCGGACGATGTCGGAAACGTTCGGCGCCGGCGGCTGGGACATGACCTTCTTCGACCAGAAAAGGATTGCCGATTGGGAATACGCCCTCGGCGTCAACTTCATGAACCAGCATCTCTCCTACGTCACGATCATGGGCGCCCGGAAGCGCGACCACCCGCTGTCGTTTTCCTACCACGAGCCCTGGTGGCCTCTCTACGGGACGCTCGCCGACTACTACGGCCGGCTCTCGGTCGTGATGAGCTCGGGCCGGCAGGTCAACCGGGTCCTGGTCGTCGAACCCACCACGACGGGCTGGACACTCTACGCCCCTGGACGGGAGTCGGAGCGGTTCGCGTCGCTCGGCAACGATTTCCAGGAGTTCATCCATCTCCTCGAGGCCGAGCAGATCGAGTACGACCTGGCCAGCGAGAAGACGCTCGAGGAGTTCGGCGCGGTCGCCCATCGCCGGATCTCGGTCGGGCAAAGGGCCTATGACTTGGTCATCCTGCCGCCCGGGCTGGAGAACCTGAACAACTACACCGTAACGCTTCTCCGGGACTTCCTGATCCGCGACGGGAAGCTCGTGTCCTGGGTCGCGCCGCCCGACTACGTGGACGGCCGGCTCACGGAGGACATCCGGCTGCTGGCCGCGTCGTACGCCGACCGATGGTTCAACGTCGGGTCGGCCGACGGCTTCGCCCTCATCCGCAGACTCAGCCCTTCGCCGGTCGAATTCCGGGACCTCTCGTCCCGCGCCCTGCTGTTCCACCAGCGCCGGGAATTCGACCGCGGCCGGTTCGTGTTCCTGGCCAACACCCACCCGGTCGAGGCCGTGAGCGGACGCCTGGCCCTGGAAGGAATGTCGCTCGAGGAATGGGACCCCTTCACCGGGTCGGTCAAGCCGTATCCGTTCGACCGCCGCGGAGGCAAGCTCGAAACCGGATTCACCGTGCCCCCCGGCGGCAGCTTGCTTCTTTGCGCGACGTCGAAGCGGGCCCGGTCCGCGCCGGTCCGGGAGGAGCTCTCCGAGCCGATGACCGCCGAAGGTCCGGTCGAGGTCCGGCGGGAGTCGCCCAACGTCCTGACCCTGGACTACTGCGACCTGACCCTGGGCGGAAAGGTCGAGCGGGAGCTGTATTTCTACGACGCCCAGAAAAAGACCTACGCCTTCCACGGCCTGGGCCGGAACCCCTGGGACAGCGCGGTCCAGTACCGCACCAACATCCTGGACAAGGACAGGTTCGGCCCGGATTCGGGATTCGAGGCCGCTTTCCGGTTCGACGCCGTCAAGGAGGACGTCGAGGATTTCCGGGATCTCAAGGCCGTGGTCGAGAGGCCGGAGCTGTGGAGCGTCTCCATCAACGGTCATGACGTCGAACCTCTGCAGGGGAAGTGGTGGCTGGACAAAGCCTTCGCCGTGTACGATATTGGTCCGAGGGTGGTTTCGGGGCGCAATAGAATCCTGGTCAGGTGCAAGCCTTTTACCATCAATTCCGAGCTCGAACCGGTCTACCTGCTGGGCGATTTCGCCCTTGCCGAGGCCGCGAAGGGCTTCGAGCTCAGGCCGGCCGGGCCGCTCTCCTTCGGGCCCTGGGCCTCCCAGGGCCTGCCCATGTGCAGCGGTACCGTGGCCTACCGGAAGACCTTCAGCGTTCCAATGGAGGGGGCGCCGGGAACGCGATACGTCGTAAAGCTCGGCTCCTGGCGCGGGGCCGCGGCCGAGGTCCGGGTGGGTGGCCGGAGCGCCGGGACGATCGCCTTCGCGCCTTATGGGCTCGACATCACCCGGGCCCTCGCGGCCGGCCCCAACGAGGTCGAGGTCGTCGTCTACGGAACGCTCAAAAACACCCTGGGACCCTTCCACAACAACCCGCCTCTGGGCCGGGCCTGGCCGGGGTCTTTCCAGCAGGGGGCCGAGGGCGGCCTGCCGCCGGGGGCGGAATACAGCGTCGTCGACTACGGCCTGTTCGAGGACTTCGCGGTGATCCGGATAACCGGCAGGTAAACCCGGCCGCGTTGAGAGGACGACAGCCATCATGACCCCGAGAACCGGGTTCGACAACGCCAGGTACCTGAGGGCCCAGAAGGCGGCCATCATGGAGCGGATGGGGAAGTGCGGCGACAGGCTCTACCTGGAGTTCGGGGGCAAGCTCCTCTTCGACTACCATGCGGCCCGGGTCTTGCCCGGCTACGACCCCAACGTCAAGATGAAGCTTCTCCAGGAGCTCCGCAGCCAGGCGGACGTGCTGCTGTGCATCTATGCCGGGGACATCGAGAGGAAGAAGGTCCGGGCCGATTTCGGCATCACCTACGATGTCGACGCGCTCAAGCTCATCGACGACCTCAAGGACTGGGGGATCGGCGTGCGCGGCGTCGTCATCACCCGTTTCGACAACCAGCCCGCCGCCAAGATCTTCAAAAACAAGCTCGAGAGGCAGGGCATCCAGGTCACGACCCACGCCTTCACGAAGGGGTACCCCACGGACGTCGACATCATCGTCAGCGACGAGGGCTACGGCGCCAACGACTATATCGACACCGACCACCCCTTGGTCATCGTGACCGGGCCCGGCCCCGGAAGCGGCAAGCTGGCCACCTGCCTGTCGCAGCTCTACCATGACTACCGGCGGGGTCTGGCCTCGGGCTACGCCAAGTTCGAGACCTTTCCGATCTGGGACCTGCCGCTCAAGCACCCGGTCAACGTGGCGTACGAGGCGGCGACGGCCGACATCGGGGACTTCAACCTCCTCGACCCCTTCCATCTCGAAGCCTACGGCCGGGCGGCCGTCAATTACAACCGCGACGTCGAGGTGTTTCCCGTCCTGGAGAGAATCCTGGAGAAGATCACCGGCAGCCGTTCCTTCTACCGGTCGCCCACGGACATGGGGATGAACTGCGCCGGGCGGGGCATCGTGGACGACGAAGCGGTCCGCGAGGCCGCAAAACAGGAGCTCGTCCGGCGGTATTTCCGGTATGACTGCGAGTACATTCTCGGTTTCGTCGAGAAAGACACCGTGCAGCGCGCCGAGCTGCTGATGCGCGAGCTCGGCGTCTCTCCGGCCGACCGCCGGGTGGTGGAACCGGCCCGGCGGGCCGCCGCCGAGGCCCGCGAAACGGGCAAGGGCAACAAGAGCATTTTCGCCGGCGCCGCCCTGGAACTCAAGGACGGCGCCATCGTCACCGGGAAAAACTCCCCGCTCATGCACGCCTCCTCGGCCCTGATCCTCAACGCCGTGAAGGCGCTGGCCGGGATTCCGGACGGGATTCACCTGCTGTCGCCGGGCATCGTCGAAGCCGTGGCCAGGCTCAAGGAAAACATCCTGGGGGCGAAGACCGTCAGCCTGGACCTGTCCGAAGTCCTGATCTGCCTGAGCATCAACGCCGCGACCAACCCCATGGCCCAGCTGGCTCTCGAGAAGCTGAAAGACCTCCAGGGCTGCGAAGTCCATATCACTCATATCCCGACGCCCGGGGACGAGGCCGGACTGCGGCGGTTCGGCATCAACCTGACGAGCGACCCCAATTTTTCGAGCAAGAGCCTGTTCACGGGCTGAGGAACCCATGTGGCATGTCCCGCGCGACTTGATCGGCACGGTCGTTTGGCCCGCGAAGACGATGGGTCGGCTGCTCGGTGAAGGCCGGGGGGCCCGGAGGGCGTTTTCGGCGGTGGTTCTCGCCGGAGTCCTGTACGCGGCGTCGTCGGCGGCCCTGGCGCTGGCGGGGGCCGTCCCCATGGCCCCGGTCCTGCCCGCGGTGAGCCCGGACAACTACTATTTCTGGCAGATGCTCTTCGCCCTGCCCTTTGCATTGGCCGCCTGGCTTCTCGTGTCGCTGGTGATCAGTCTCGCCGGACGATCCCGAACGCCTCGGGGGACTTTCGGCCGGACGGCGGCCTGCGCGGGTTTCGCGACGGCGGTTCCGCTCATCCTGGCCTGGCTTCCTTCGGCCGGGGAGGCCGTCCTGATGTCGCTGGGCATGGGCCAGGAAGAACTGGTGGGGATCCTCTCGACGCCCGGGTGGGCGCAGACGCTCTACCTCGCAGTGTATCTCGCGGCCGCGGTCTGGGCGGCGGCGCTGTTCGGCGTCGGCGCGGGCCTGTCGCGGAAGCTCGGCGGGGGCCGGGCCGCCCTGGCCGGGGTGGCAGGGGCCGCGGCGTTGACGGCCCTGTATGTGTTTCTGGTCCGCTAGGATGGACGCACCCTGAGGCATGGATCAGCCGTGACCTGAGGGTCACTCGCATCGCGAGCCGGCCCAGGAGGCCGGGGTCGTGGGACGCAGGAGGTGCTGATGCCGCAAGAGGCGATGCCCTCGGAGATCGTCATCCGGGAGTTCAGGTTCGGGGATTATGACCAGGTCATGAGGCTTTGGGAGGAAGGACGGCTGCCTGTCAAGCCCGAAGGCCGGGACAGCCGGGCGAACGTCATTCGCCAGTTGGCCGAGCCCGTCGTGATTTTCCTGGTCGCCGAAGCCCGCGGGGGTGTGGTCGGCACCGTGCTGGCGACTCATGACGGGCGCAAGGGCTGGATCAACCGGCTGGCCGTGGCCGCCGGCTTCCGCAGGCGGGGCCTGGGCCGGCGGCTGGTGCTCGAGGCGGAGGCGCGCCTGGAAGCCCTGGGATTGGAGATATTCGCCTGCCTCATCGAAGACTGGAACGGCGACTCCATGGACTTTTTCGAAGGCCTCGGGTACCGGAAGCATCCCGAAATCCTGTATTTTGCCAAGCGGAAATTCCCCGGAGCCTGACCTCCGCCCGCTTCGTGCGGCGCCGCGGCCCCAACGGGTGGGTTTGAGTCTTCGGGGTAAATACTATAAAATAAGTAGGGAATTCGTCCCGCAGGAGGAAAATATACCATGAGAGCCATATCGATCGTTCCGGGCGTGGATTGGGTCGGCGCCCAGGATTGGGACCGGAGGCTATTCGATTCGCTGATTCCGCTCCCGGACGGAACGAGCTACAACGCCTATCTCGTCCGCGGAAAAGACAAGACCGCGTTGATGGATACGGTCGACCCGGCCAAGCTCGACCGGCTGCGGGCCCATCTCGACGGCGTGGACAGGGTCGACTACGTAATCTCGCACCACACGGAACAGGACCATTCGGGCTCGATCCCGTGGGTCCTGGAGCGCTATCCCGAGGCCCGGCTCGTGTGCTCGAACCCGGCCAGGGGGCTGTTGGCCGACCACCTGGCGGTGCCCGAGGCGCGCATCCTCACCGTGGCCGACGGCGAGACTCTCCCGCTGGGCGGGAAAACGCTGCGATTCGTCTATACCCCTTGGGTCCACTGGCCCGAAACCATGTCCGCCTTCCTCGAGGAAGACGGGATCCTGTTCAGCTGCGACTGGTTCGGCTCCCACCTGGCCACCTCGCGCCTGCTGATTTCCTCTCTGGACGGCGTTTTCGAGGCGGCCAAGCGCTATTATGCCGAGATCATGATGCCCTTCCGGAAGATCGTCAGGCAGAACATGGACAAGATCAAGGGCTTCGACATCCGGCTGATCGCCCCCAGCCACGGACCCGTGTACCGGGACCCCGGCGGAATCATCGGGGCCTACCGGGAATGGACCGACGACAAGCCGCGCAACGAAGTGGTGCTGCCTTGGGTTTCCATGCACGGCTCGACGGCCGGCCTAGTCGACCGGCTGATCACGGGTCTGGCCGGGCGCGGGGTCGCGGTTCACCCCTTCGACATGGCCGCCGCGGACATTGGCAAGCTGGCCATGAGCCTGGTGGACGCCGCGACGCTCATTGTGGGGGCGCCGACCGTCCACGCCGGGCCGCACCCGGCCGTGATGTACGCCGCGATCCTGGCCAACGCCTTGCGGCCGAAGGTCCGTTTCGCCTCGCTCGTCGGCTCCTACGGATGGGGGGGCCGGACGGTCGAGGTCATCAAGGGGGCCGTGCCCAACCTGAAGGTCGAATTCCTCGATCCGGTCATCTGCCGCGGCCGCCCGCGCCAGGCCGATCTCGAAGCCGTGGACCGGCTGGCCGAGACGATTGCCGGCAAACACAGGGAGGAGGGCCTCGCCTAGCGGAACTTTCGGCAACCGGCCTTCGGCGGGGCGGACGAACCGTCCGGGCCGGGAAGGGGCATGAGGTTCGCCGCGGGCATTCGGCGCGTCAGGGGCTTCGGGATTCCCGTAGTCGAGGTTGGCGAGCTTCCCGTCGGCCGAACCCGCCGGCGAATCGGAGTTCACGAAGCCGGGGATTATCGTCGGTCGCCGGCATTGCGGGCGGCCAGCAGGTCGACGACCCTGACGGTCCCCGAGGGTAGCGGATAGCGACGAATCGCCGGCAGCGAAACCCAGCGGAATTCCGCCGCCGGGAGAGCCGGGACCCGGACTGGCTCGCACAGGAAGACATGCAGCGTGACCAGGAACCGGGTGTACGCGTGGCGCACCGTCCCCAGCCGGCGCACGGTCCCGAGCCGGATGCCCGTTTCTTCGCGGACCTCGCGGCGGGCGGCCCGCAGGGCCGTCTCTCCGGCTTCGATCTTGCCCCCGGGGAATTCCCACAGGCCGGCCAGGAGCCCCCGGGGCGCTCGCTTGTGGATGAGAAAGGACCCGTTCCGCTCGACGACAGCCACTGCGGCTTCGATCTTTTCGGCCGGCCGCCTGTTCGGCGTCGGGATGATCTCCTGTCTGCCTTCGTGGGCCGCCCGGCAGTTGAGCCTGACGGGGCAGCTCAGGCAGGCCGGGTTCCGGGCCCGGCAGACCAGAGCGCCGAGCTCCATCATGGCTTGGTTGAAAGACCCCGGGACGGCAGCCGGGAAAAACGCTTTGAGACGGGCCAGGAGAACTCCGTCCCGGGCGGGAGCGGCCTCACCGTCGATCCCCAGCACTCGCATGAGGACCCGCCGGACGTTGGCGTCGATCACGGGCAGAGGCATGTCATAGGCCAGGCTCAACACGGCCGCGGTCGTATAGGGCCCGAATCCGGGCAGGCGGGACAGGACCCCGGGGTCTTTGGGGAGCTTGCCGCGGTGCGCCCGCAACATAATCCGGGCCGCGGCCTGCATGTTTCTCGCCCGGGCATAGTAGCCGAGGCCCTGCCACATCCGCAGGACCGTCTGCGGCCGGGCCCGGGCCAGCGACGGGATATCGGGAAATGCGGCCAGCCATCTCTCGTAGTAGGGGATGACCGCCCGGACCGTCGTCTGCTGGAGCATGACCTCCGAGACCCAGATCCGGTAGGGGTTCCGGTTTTTCCGCCACGGCAGGTGCCTGCGGTGGCGGCCGTACCAGGCCAGGAGCCGGCGGGCGAATTGGGGGTCCGGTTCCGGCACGACGGACGTCGCGCGCCGGGCGGGGGACGGGAGCTTCGCCTTCGTCATGGGCCTCTCACAATCCGGATCGCCGGAAGCGCCCCGGCCGCCTGACGCGATTCTGGGACGGGGGTCCGGCCTCGGGGAATGCCGCTTTTCCCTGCCCAAGCGTTCCCCTTCGATCCGCGTCCCAGAATCTGCCTCGACTCGTCAGCCATCCGGGCCCGCCGCTCCGGGTCCACGGACTTCGGGGGGCCGGGCTATTTCTTTTCGGCCGGCGCTTCGACGGCCGGGGGCGCGGGCGTCCAATCCTTCGCCTCCTTGGGCAGGTCCTGCAGGAACGCGGAATCGACGACGAACAGGTAGTCCAGGCCCGCGTCCTTGACGAAGATCTGTTTTTTCTCCGGGTCTTCTTTGCCGACCAGGAGGTCGATCTCCACGGCCTTGCCTCCGGAGTCCTTGGAGCCGATCCTGATTTCGGCGGCGGGGGAGTTCAGCCCGTAAGCGGCCAGGTCGCCCGGCCGGTCGATGAACGAAACAGCCTCCAGGCCCTCGATCTTGCGCAGGAAGGCCTCGATCTTGGTCCCGTCCCCCTCGGGTTTGGCCTCGGTCTGGAGACGCCAGGCTTCCGCCCCTTTGTCGTCTTTTTCCTTGGCCGCCGCGACCGTGACGGCGCCGTTGCGCACGGAGACACTGTCGGCCTGCCAGCTGAAGAAGTCCGCGACCTTCTTGTCACGGTACTCCGCCACCTTCCTGTCGAGGTCCGCGGTGAGCGTGTCTTCGAAGGCCACGATCTTGTTCGTCTGGGAAGTCATGGCCGCGGACTTGTCGCCCTCCTTGCCGATGGAGAATACGATCTCCTTGTTGGCGGCGGGCAGGCTCAGGATCACTTCGTAGCCCGGCTTTTCGAGGCCGTATTTCCGGATTTCCTCGGGTTTGGCGTTCTCGGAGAGGAACTCCTTGGCCCTGAGGCCGGAGAGCGAGCCGAGCAGGGAGTCGAACTTGTACCTGTCGGCCCGCGCCTCGACCGGGGAATCCAGGCGCCAGCCTTCGGCAGTCCGCGACGCCGACCAGGAGACATTCTTGCCTCGCAGCCGGATGGACTTGACCTCGGCCGTGTCGAAAGTGAAGACATCCTTCTGGCGGAAATCGAAAACGCCCTTGTCGAGCGTCGTCTTGAGCGTGCTCGAGATAAGCACCAGCCGGGGGTCGTCCTCGCGCTTGGCGAACAGGGCGCTGTCGAGGGGATTTTCCATGCCGATGAGGACGACGACGGGCTCGGTCCGGTCCTTGACCCACAGGCGCACTTCCTTTTTCGGGATCTCGAAGGTCTGGAGGTCCTTGGCCTCCTTCTCGACGACCCGGTCGATGCGGAGCTTGGCGAAACCGTCAGCCAGACCGTTGACCTCGGTCGGGTCGGCCATGGCCTCGAGAGGCGCCGTGATGCGCCAGGCGCCCTTGTCGTCCTTCTCGAAGACGAGGTCGGCGTCCTCTTTCTTGAGCTCGATTTTCAGGACGTCCGCGGCCGGGAGGTCGACAAGATAGCCTTCCTTCTCCTTGACCGCGGCTTCCTTCTTCCCTCGCGATTCGAAAACGAGGACGACCGCGAGCAGGACCGCGAAGACGGCGAACAGGATGAGGGTCGTGCGCGGCTTCACAGCGACCTCCTCCGGAACCAGACGGAAAGCCCGAAAATGAGGACGGCCAGGGGCAGGATGAGAACGCTGACGAAGAACACCAGACGTCCCTGCGAGGGCGTGAGCTGGATCGTGCGCGGCATCTGCGTCTTGGGCTGGATCGAGATGAGGTCGGCCTCCGCCGTCAGCCAGTTGGCCACGTTCAGGAAGAAATTGCCGTTTCCGGACAGGCCGTAATAGGTGTTCTTGACGAAATCCGAGTCTCCGATGACGGCGATCCGGGCCTCTTTTTCCCCGGCGGGCTTGGCCTCCTCGGCCGGCGCATCGGCCTTTCCGGGTTCGGCCGCCGGGGGGACGCTCTCAGCCTTGACCTTGAGGGTGGCCACGGCTGCCAGGGTCAGGGGGCCTTGCCGGTCCTTGTCCTTGTCGAACTTGACGTCCCTCTGGTCGAGCTGCTTCTCGGCCCACGAGTTCGGGCTGGTCTTGGCGATGGCCGTGATGGTTTCGCCCTCGGGCTTCGATTCCCCGATTTCGACCGAGCGGGCGTAGGGGAAGAAAGTCGCGTACCTGAAATCGCGGGTGATGTCGTGGCTTTCGTATTCGCTCACGACGGGCATGAAGTAGTCCCCGCCGAGGAGCCGGGAGACGGTGTCGACGATCAGGTCGTTGTCGAGCTCGAACCCGTACCGGGCGAGGAAAGGCGTCAGGCCGGTGACCGTCTCCGGGTCGACCATGAACAGTACCCGCCCGCCGCCCCGGATATAGGCATTGATGGTATCGAGTTCGTTCGGCACGAGATCCTTCTGCGGCCCGGCTACGACCAGGAGAGCGCAGTCCTTGGGGAAGATGTCGGCCAGGGCCAGCATCTGCGTCTTCACATCGTAGCCCAGCTTCTCGAGCTCGGATTTGACCGTCGAGTAGCCGGCGTCGCCCGATTCGTCGAGCGATTCCTCGCCGTGGCCGGCCAGAAAATAGATCGTCTTCTTCGTCTCCCGGGTGACTTTGATCAGGGCGTTGGTGATCTCCTCCTCCGTCGCGCCGGTGATCCGGCTTTCCTTGTCGCCGGAGGTCATGATAGTCGTCCCATCCTGGGTGACGCCGAAGCGCTTGACGAGGGCCGGATTCTTGTCGGGATCGATGAATTCGGACTTGATCTTGTCCGAGTGGTAGGCGTAGATCTTCAGCAGGTTTTCCATGGTGGCGCGGCTGTAGTTGCTCTCCCGGAAGAAGCATTGGATCGTGACGTCGGCCTTGAGATTCTTGAGGACCTGGACCGACTGGTCGGACAGGCTGTGGAGCCGGCCCGCCGTGAAGTCGATCCGGTAGTGGTGCTGGGCCAGGAAGTAGTTGGCCAGGCCGAGGATGCCCAGGACGAGCACCACGACCAGGAGCATGTTGCCGGAATAGATGAACGACCGGCGCTTGAAGCCGCGCTTCAACGCCGACAGGTTGATGACGACGTACGCGGCCAGGACGGCCGCGCCGGCCAGACCCAGAGCCAGGACCAGGGCCTTCTTGTAGGGCCAAACGACCCAGGCGGCAAGCGCCGCAAGAATCAGGCCCAGGGCGATATAGTTCAGGTTTTTTTTGAGCGTGTCCATGGTCTTACCTCCACCGCCTGGACTGGATGACGGAGTGCGTCAGGAAGAGCCCGAAGAAGGAGAAACTCAGGTAGTACACCACGTCCTTCGTGTCCAGGATGCCGCGGGTCATGTCGTCGAAATGCTGGAAAAATGAAACGTAGTTGAGGATTCCCTGCCACTTGGGGCCCGCCGAAGAGCCCGCCCAGTTGAGGACCCAGAAGAGCAGAAGCGCTCCGAAGGTCAGCGTCGCGGCCACGATCTGGTTCTCGGTCAGGGAGGAAAAGAAGATCCCGACGGCGATGAACGAGCCGCCCAGGAGGAAAAGGCCCAGGTAACCGTTGAGCCAGGGCACGACCTCGGGATTGCCGTAGACGAAGGTGAGGAGCGAGGGCAGGGCTGTGAGCCCGAGCATGGCGGCCAGGACGACGAGCGAAGCGAAATACTTGCCGAGGACGATCTGGTTGACCGAGACCGGCGAAGTGAAGAGGAGCTCCTCGGTGCCAATCTTCTTCTCCTCGGCCAGCAGCCGCATGGTCAGCAGCGGCAGGACCAGGAGCAGGATGATGCTCATGTTGTGGAACAGGGGGGAAAAGACCATCTGATTGATGTTGACCTGCTGGGCGTAGTAGGGGTTCTGGGCCATCTGCATGGCCTGGGCGTTGAAATACCAGATCAGGCTGTAAAAGAAGAACCCCACGAGCAGCAGAAACACCGCGATCACCGCGTAGGCGATCGGGGAGTTGAAATAGGCCCTGATTTCCCGCTTGGCGATTGCCCAGATGTTGCTCATTGTCCGAGACCTCCCGAAACGATCTTCAAGTACAAATCCTCGATGTTCAGGCCCACGGGTCTCATCTCCTGGAGCCCGAGGTCCTTCTCGACGACCAGGGCCGCGACCTGGTCCCTGAGGTCCCGTCCCCGGCTCCACTCGAGCCGGATCCCGCCGCCGTCGGCCGTCGAGACTTCGACGCCGGGAAGGGACCGGAACAGGGCCGCCGCTTCGCCGCCGCGGCGCAGCTTGAGGACGACGCCGTCCCTGTCGTGGAAGGACGCCGTCAGGTCCTCGAGCGAGCCAGAGGCCATCAGCCGGCCCTCGTTGATGATGACAACGCCGTCGCAAACCTGGGTGACTTCGGCCAGGATGTGCGTCGAGAGCATGATCGTGTGCTCCCCCCGCAGGCCGCGGATGAGCTCGCGGATATCGATGATCTGGGCCGGGTCGAGCCCGATCGTCGGCTCGTCGAGGATGAGGACCTGCGGGTCGTGGATCATGGCCTGGGCGATGCCCACGCGCTGCCTGTACCCCCGGGAAATATTCTTGATCAGGCGGCCCCTGACGCTGTCCAGAGCGGCGGACTTCAGGACCCGGTCCACCGCCGCTTTGCGGGCCCCTTTGGGGACCTGCTTGATCTCGGCCACGAAGTCGAGATAGGACGAGACAGTCATGTCGGGATAGAGAGGGACCGTCTCCGGCAGATAGCCGATGGCTTTCTTGACGGCGTCGGGCTGTTCGAAGACGTCGTAGCCGGCGACGTTCGCCTTGCCCTCGGTGGCCGGGAGGTAGCCGGTCAGGATGCGCATGGTGGTCGTCTTGCCGGCGGCGTTCGGTCCCAGCAAACCCCAGATCCGGCCCTTTTCGACCTTGAAGCTGAGGTTCCGCACGGCCGTCAGGTCGCCGTACTTCTTGGTGAGGTCTTGAACTTCGATCATGAACACCTCCGTATGTCGTAATTAACCAATGATCGGTTCGCGGGATTGCGTCACATGCGTTCGGGGGGCGGGATGCCCATGAGCGCCAGGGCGGCCTTGAGCTGTTCCTTGACGTAGCGGATGGTCAGAAGACGGACGGCCCGGACATCGGGGTCGGGCTCGACCAGGATCGGGTAGAGGTGGTAATAGGAGTTGAATTTCTGGGAAAGATTGAAGGCGAACTTGGCCAGGTGGGCGAGTTCGAGCGAAGCCACGGAGTGCAGAACCTCCTCGTCGAGAAGGGAGGCGTAGAGGACGAGGTCCCAGAAATCGGCCCGTTCCTTCTCGGACAGGACGGACATGTCAGGAAGAGGGCGGGTGAGGACATCGTCTTCGCCCGTCCCCTCACGCTCCCGGAGCTTGCGGAAGATGCTGTTCAGGCGAACCAGGCTGTACTGCAGGTAGGGACCCGTTTCGCCCTCGAAACTCAAGGCCTCCTCGAAGTCGAAGACGATCAGGGAGTTACGGGCGAACTTGAGCATGAAATAGCGCAGCGCCCCGGCCGCGATGGCCCGAGCCGCCTTGAGCTTCTGCGTCTCGTCCAGCTCGGGATTGCGTTTTGCGATCTCGGCCAAGGCCTTGACTTCGAGACGGTCGAGAAGGTCGTCGGCCTTGACCCCGAGCCCTTTCCGGCCCGAGACCTCGAGGAAGGCCTTGTCCTTATCCTCGTCCGGGACGGCGTAGTCGAGCTCCTTCAGGCTCTTGGGCGACAGAGCCACCATTTCATAGGAGAAGTGGACGGACTTGGCCGCCTGGGCGGCGTAGCCCAGCGAGCGCAGCCCCTGGACGACCACTTTCTGCAGATAGGACTGCCGGGTGTCGATGACGTTGTAGACTTTGCCGGCGCCGCCGAAGGTGTGGATGTTCCGGCCGGGCTCGGCGGTCGAAATCCACAGCGTCCGGCCGTCCTGCTCGCCGAAGGGCCGGTAGTGGAAATCGCGGCCCAGAAGCCCGAATTTCCAGAGCTGGTAGGCGATATCCTTGCCGACGTAAGTCACCGTGCCGTCGGACCGGACGATGACTTTCTCCCGCTCGGCATCCTCCTCGAGCCGCATCACCCAGCAGCCCTTGTTCTCTCCCTCCTCGGCAAGGTAAATGGCTCGGCGCTCCTTGAGCAGGGCGAAGGCCTTCTCCCAAAACCTGAGCCGGAGGATCGTGCTCTCGCAGGGCAGGACGTCGTAGGTCACGCCCAGCCGGGACATGGTCAGCAGATGGGCCGCCAGGATCCTCCGGGAAACGTAATGGGACATGGCGTATTCCGGGTCCTCGCCGTGTTCGATCTTTCTGAGGATCTCCGCCCTCCGTTTCTCCGCCGCGGGGTTCGCCGCCAGGTGCGCCGACACCCGGGCATAGAGATCCCAGCAGTAGTAATCGAACTTGTCGGAGATGGCCTCCAGTTCCCGGAGCGATTTGCCCTCGAGCTCCATGAAGCCGAAGACGACGTCCACGACCTGAACCCCGGTGTCGTCGACGTAGTTCTGGACCTCCACGCTCTCGCCCTTCCAGCGCAGGCAGCGGGCCAGGGTGTCGCCGAGGCAGGCGTTGCGGAGGTGGCCGATGTGGGCCGCCTTATTGGGGTTGATGTTGGTGTGTTCGATGATGATCTTCTTTTCCTCGGGCCCGAGGGACGTCCGGCCGAGGTTCCGGAGGAGGCCCCGGAAATACCAGCCCCTGTCCAGGAAAAGATTGACGTAGCCGACCCCGGCCACTTCCACTCTGGCGACCCCCTCGAGGCCGGCGAGAAGCGCGGCCGCCTCCTCGGCGATCGCGCGGGGCGGCCTCTTGAGCCTCCCGGCCATCTGGAACGGGAACGTCATGGCCAGGTCGCCCAGGGCCCTGTCGGGAGCGACCATGATCTCCAGGTCGTCGGGGGCGAGAGGAAACGTCCCCCTCAAACGGGCGTAAATCGCGTCCTTCAACTGCGCTTTTTCGGCAATCATTATAGTTCTCTATTATAGCAAAATCCGGCCCGCCGACAAACCGCGGCGTCTTGATTTTAGAGACGGCTTATGCTATTGATGGATTACCCGTTGGGGTCAAGCGGAGGAAAATGAAGTCGACGAAAAGGGGAGAGGCCCGGGCGCGGCCCGTCGTGTCGCTTCGGACGGCGGTCGGAGGGCTGCGGGCCTATTCACCTGCCCCGCCTAAAACCCCGGCGCTGGCCGTCCTCGTGGGCGGCCTGGGGATCTGCGCCTGGCTTTGGGCCTGGCCGGCCCTTGGGCTCGGGTCGCCAGGGAGCGGCCAATCCTCACCGGGCGGACAAAATCTCGTCGAAGAAGGCCGGAAGATCTTTCAGAGCCGGCCATGCCTCGGTTGCCACACCGTAGACGGCAAGGGAGGTTCGGTGGGGCCCGATCTGTCCGATGAAGGGGCCAAAGGCCGTTCCCTGGACTGGCTGAAGGCGCAGGTCCGCGACCCCAAGAGCCACGACCCGAACACGGTTATGCCGTCGTTCAAGAGCCTCAGCCCGCACCAGGTGGACGCCCTGGCCGCATATCTGGACAGTCTCAAGGCCGGGCCGTCCGGGCCCGCTCCTGCCGAGGCCCCCGCCCGGGAGCCGGGGGCGGGCGGGGACCTCCCTCTCGGCGGGGAGTTGTTCCGACTCAACTGCGCGCCCTGCCACCAGGCGACGGGCCGCGGCGGCGGCCTTATCGGGGTCGACCGCAATGCGCCGAGCCTGGCCGGGGTTTCCCCGGCGGCCATCCCGGCTTTCATCCGCAGCGGGCCGGGGCCCATGCCCGCCTTCAAGGATTACGTGTTTTCCGAGAGGCAGGTGGCCTCGATCGTCCTCTATGTCCGGGAGCTCCAGGACCCGGCCCACCCCGGAGGCTTCGGCCTCGCCTATCTCGGGACGGTCCCGGAGGGTTGCGTGGCCATCGTCTTCGGCCTCGGGCTGGCCGTGCTTGCGGGTCTCCTGATCGAATGGAAGGGGAGGGGTTAGGCCGTGGCCGCAGGGAAGGACTCGCCGGCGACGAGAGCGCTGGCTTTCGGCCTCCTGCTCATAGCCATCGCGGCCGCGATCGCCCTCGCCGTGGCCTACTGGCGGGACGCCGGAACCCCTGTCCTCGGCGGCCTGCTGGCCCTGGCCCTGGCCTCCGTGGCCGGCGGCCTGGCCGTCTGGTCCCGGGCTTATATTCCGCACGAGATCGTCACGGGGCCCCGTGAGCCGATCGCGTCTCCCGAGGAAGAGATCGAGGCCCTGTCGTCCGATATCGTCCGGGGCGCGAACTCCGTCGGCCGCCGGCGATTCCTCCTGGCCGGGTTGCTGGCGTTCACGGGTGCGGCGGGCGCCGCGTTCGTTTCCCTCCTGAGGTCCGTCATGGGTCCGAGTCCCCAGTGGACCCTCACGCACACGTCGTGGGCCGGCGGCGTGAGGCTCGTCAGGAGGGACGGTTCCCCCATCGAGGCGGACAAGATGCCCGAGGATTCGATCGTTACCGTCTTTCCCGAGGGGCACATCGGCGACATGGCCTCGGAAACGGTCCTGCTCCGGGTGAAGCCCGGGATACTCAAGCTTCCGCCGGAGCGGATGGCCTGGACGGTGAACGGGCTGGTTGCCTACTCCCGGATCTGCACCCACGCCGGCTGCCCCGCCAGCCAATACTACGACACCCAGCACGTCCTGGCCTGTCCGTGCCATCAATCGACCTTCGACATCCTGGACGGAGGGCGCCCGACGGGGGGGCCGGCCGACCGGCCGCTGCCGCAGCTCCCCCTGGGCGTCGACGATACGGGACACCTGATCGCCCTGGGCGACTTCCCGACGCCCGTCGGCCCGGGTTTCTGGAGCTGGTCGCGATGATGAGACTCCTCCGCTGGATCGACGGGCAGCTCGGGCTCTCCCGGCTCGCGAGGAAAGAGGTCGTCGGCAAGATCTTCCCGGACCACTGGACCTTCATGTTCGGCGAGATCGCCCTCTACTCCTTCGTGGTCCTGGTGCTGACCGGGATCTTCCTCGTCTTCTTCTTCAAGCCCAGCGCGGAAACGGTGACGTACGGGGGGAGCTACGCGCCGCTCGCCGGCGTGCCCATGTCCCAGGCCTACCGCTCGCTCCTGGACATCAGCTTCGACGTCCGGGGCGGGCTGCTCATCCGCCAGATGCACCACTGGGCCTGCGACGTCTTCCTCGCGGCCATCATCCTGCATCTGTGCCGGCTGTTTTTCACCGGCGCCTACCGGCGTCCCCGGCAGATCAACTGGCTGGTGGGAGCCACCCTGCTCATCATGGCCGTAACCAACGGTTTCACCGGATACTCGATCGGAGACGACCTCCTGTCCGGCACGGGGCTGAGGATCGCCTTCGCCTCCGCGCTCTCCCTGCCTCTGATCGGCGAATTCCTGGCCTTTCTCATATTCGGCGGCAACGTGCCGAACCCCGCCGTGATCCCGCGCCTCTACGCATTGCACATCTTTCTCGTTCCCGCGCTGATCGCGGCGCTCCTCGCGACTCACTTGGGCGTCCTCGTGCGGCAGAAGCACACGAACTACCCCGGGCCAGGGCGCAGCGACACGGCTATTGTCGGCAGCCGCTTCTGGCCGGCTTATGCCGTCAAGACCTCGAGCTTCTTCCTGTTCGTGACGGCAATCCTGGCCGCCCTGGGAGGCTTCGTTCAGATCAACCCGGTCTGGCTCTACGGGCCGTATTTCACGGGCGCAGCCACGACGGCGGCCCATCCCGATTGGTACTTCTCCTGGCTGGAGGGAGGGCTCAGGCTCATGCCGAACTGGCATGCCACGATCTATGGATACCTGATTCCCCAACCATTTTTCGCCGCGGTGCTGGTTTCCCTGGTCAGCTTCGGAATTCTGTACGCCTGGCCTTTCGTGGTCGAGAAGGTGACTCTCGACCTTGACGTCCACCACGTCCTCGGGCGGCCCCGCGAGCACCCGGTCAGGACGGCGATCGGGACGGCCGTGCTGGCCTTCTTTTTCGTGCTGACGCTCGGAGGCATCGACGACACTCTGGCCCTTATATTCGGGGGACGGGTCTCCCCGCTCCGGGACATCCTCCGCGGCCTGGCCCTGGGTTTTCCGCTCTTCGCCGCGGGGGTCGCCTACCTGGTCGCCAAGCGGCTGTCCGGAAGGCCGCTCCCTTCCGACCTTGGGTCCGGCCCGCCCGATCATACGGGCCCGGACGAGCCCCGGACCCGGGCGAGCGATTGACCCGGCTTTCTCTTGAACGGGACCGCCGAATGTGATAAGAAAGGGAGTCTCCCGAGAAAGGAAGGTCCCGTGAAAAAAACACGCTTCAACGCCCTGCACCATAAGATGGGCGCCAAACTGGTCGAGTTCTTTGGCTGGGAGATGCCCATCGAATACCAGGGGATCGTCGGCGAGCATATGGCCGTCCGCACCAAGGCCGGCCTGTTCGACGTCAGCCACATGGGCGAGATTCTGGTTTCGGGCGGGGAGGCCCTGGCCTGCGTCCAGTGGTTGACGCCCAATGACGCCGGGCGCCTGGCCCCGGGCCAGGTTCAGTATACGGCGCTGACGACGCCCGAGGGGACGTTCGTCGACGACATGCTCGTTTACTGTATCACCCCCGAAGAATACTTTCTCGTGGTCAACGCGGCCAACGCGGACAAGGACTTCGCCTGGGTTAGCAGCCATGCCGGACGGTTCAAAGTGAAGGTCGAAAACCGGAGCGATGCCTACTCTCAACTCGCCCTCCAGGGCCCGTCCGCAGAGAAAATCCTCCAGCCCCTGACGGACATCAACCTGTCGACCATGAAATCGTTCTGGTGGGCGTCCGGGAAAGTGGCCGGGATCGACTGTCTCGTGTCCCGCACCGGTTACACGGGAGAGGACGGATTCGAGCTCTACACCACCGACCCCGTCCCGGGCGGGCTCTGGGAGGCGATCATCGACGAGGGGACGCCGCTCGGCCTCCTGCCGGTAGGGTTGGGGGCCCGGGACACGCTGCGGCTCGAGGCCAAGCTGATGCTCTACGGCAACGACATATCGGACAAGACCACCGTACTCGAAGCCGACCTCAAATGGATCGTCAAGTTCAAGAAGGGGGATTTCCTGGGCAAGGCGGTTTTGGAAAAGCAGCTCGCCGAGGGGCTCGAAAGAAAGCTCGTCGGCTTCGAAATGGCCGACAGGGGAATCGCGCGGCCGCACTACCCGGTTTTTGTGAACGGGTCGAAGGTCGCCGAGGTCTGTTCCGGTTCCTACGCCCCGTTCCTGAAGAAGGCGATCGGCCTCGTCTACCTGCCGATCGAGGCCGCGGCCCAGGGAACCGCGTTCGCGATCGCGATCCGCGACAGACGGGCGGCGGCGAAAGTCGTCCCGACGCCCTTCTACAGGCGGCCGGAAAAACAGTAACGGCGAAACGGGCGCGGGCCGCGGGTCCGCGCCGGCAATCATAGAGGAGGTCGTTCATGTATCCCGACGATTATTACTACACCAAGGACCACGAGTGGATCAAAGTCGAAGTCGATGAAGGCCGGGTCGGCATCACCGATTTCGCCCAGAACCATCTCGGCGACATCATCTACGTCGAGCTGCCCCAGGTCGGCACCGCCCTGACCGAGCATCAGACGATCGGCGTCGTGGAGTCCGTGAAGTCCGTCTCCGATATCTACTCTCCCGTAGCCGGGGAGGTGACGGCCGTCAACGAGGAGCTCTCGAAGGCCGCCGATATCATCAACAAGGACCCCCACGGAAAGGGCTGGATCGTCCGCCTGAAGATCGCCGACAAGGCCGCTCTCGCGCATCTCATGAAGTCGTCCGAGTACGAAAAGTACCTGGAGGGCCTGGAGGTCTGACCCCCGGGAGCCGATGTAAGGGGTTGCCTGCATGAGCTATCTCTCTCTCAGCGACAAAGACAGGAAGGACATGATGGCCGCGGTCGGCATCGCCTCGATCGACGAGCTGTTCTGCTGCATGCCGGAGGCGGTCCGCCTGACCGGGGACCTCGAGTTGCCCGGCCCGCTCGCCGAGCCGGACCTGGTCCGGGAGATCGAGGGCGTCGCGGGCCGGAACACCTTCGGCCGCTACCTCTCGTTCCTGGGCGGAGGGGCGTATGAGCACTTCATCCCCACCGTGGTCGATTACCTTAGCGGCCGCGGGGAATTCGTAAGTCCCTACACGCCCTACCAGCCCGAGATCAGCCAGGGGACCCTCCAGGCCATTTTCGAGTTCCAGACTCTGATCTGCCAGCTGACGGGCCTGGACATCTCCAACGCCTCGCTCTACGACGGCGCAACGGCCGCCGCCGAGGCCGTCCTGATGGCTCACCGGGTGACCGGAAGGCCGAAGGTCCTGATGGCCCGAAGCCTCCATCCCCAGTATCGGGAGGTCGTCCGGACGTACATCAAGAATCTCGGCGTCGAGGCCGTGGAAATCCCGTACGGGCGCGACGGCCGGCTCGACCTGGAGGCTTTCTCCGATCTCGTCGACGGCCAAACCTGCGGCGTCCTTGTCCAGTCCCCCAATTTCCTCGGAGTCGTGGAGGACGTTCAGGCGGTCTCCGGCCTGGCCCACTGCGCCAAGGCGCTCTCGGTGGCGGTCGTTTCCGAGGCCCTCTCCCTCGGGCTCCTCGAGGCGCCGGGCAAGCTGGGCGCCGACATCGTCACCGGAGAGGCCCAGTCGCTGGGCATCCCCTTGAGCTTCGGCGGCCCCTACCTGGGGTTCATGGCCTGCCGCAAGGAGTTCGTCCGCCAGCTTCCCGGCCGGCTCTGCGGGCAAACGAAGGACGTCGACGGCCGGCGGGGCTTCGTGCTGACCCTGGCCACCCGCGAGCAGCACATCCGGCGGGAGAAGGCCACCTCCAACATCTGCACGAACCAAGCCCTGTGCGCGCTGCGGGCGACGATCTATATGGAAACGCTGGGCCGACAGGGGCTGCGGGAAGCCGCCCGCCAGTGCGCCCGAAAAACCGCCTACGCCCTGGAGGCCCTCAGAGGGATCCCGGGCGTGACGCGGAAATTCGCCGGGCCGGTGTTCGACGAGTTCGTCCTCGAGTTCGCCCAGCCCTGGGACCGTGTGGCAGCCGCGTTGAAGGGGAAAGGCGTTCTGCCCGGTCTCGGGCTCGGGACGGCCTATCCCGAACTGGGGGACTGCGTCCTGGTCTGCGTCACCGAGGTCAAGCGCAAGGACGACATCGACCTCCTCGTCCAGGCGGTCCGGGAGGTGATGTCATGATCAGGGAAATCCGGGAACCCCTGATCTTCGAGATTTCCGCCCCCGGCAAGAGGGCGGCCGAGCTTCCTCCGCTCGACGTCCCCGCCGAGCCGGACCTGCTCCACGGCGCCGCCCTGCGCGGCGACATCGAAGGTTTCCCCGAGGTCTCAGAAACCGAGATCGTCCGGCACTTCACCCGGCTGTCCCAAATGAACTACTGCGTGGACCTCGGGCTCTATCCCTTGGGGTCCTGCACCATGAAATACAATCCCAAGGTGAACGAGCGGCTGGCGGCCCTGCCCGCCCTGGCCGGCTGCCATCCCCAGGCCCCGCACGACCTCGTCCAGGGCAGCCTGGAGGTCCTGAAGAGACTCGAGACCCTGCTCGGCACGATCGCCGGGTTGGACGCCTTCACCCTGCAGCCGGCCGCGGGCGCCCACGGCGAGCTCACGGGCATGATGCTCATCCGGGCCCGCCTGGACGAGACGGCGAACCCTCGTAAATACGTGCTCATTCCGGATTCCGCTCACGGCACCAACCCGTCTTCGGCCCACATCTGCGGCTACTCGGTCAAGGAGATCCGGTCGAACGACGACGGGACGATCGACCTCGGCTCGCTCGAAAAGGAGATGGACGAGGATGTCGCCGCCCTGATGGTGACCAACCCCAACACGCTGGGGGTCTTCGAACGCGACATCTGCCGGATCGCCGAGATCGTCCACGCCAAGGGCGGCTACGTGTACATGGACGGGGCCAACATGAACGCCTTGACGGGAATCGTCCGGCCGGGCGACATGGGCGTCGACGTGCTCCACATCAACCTGCACAAGACGTTCTCCACGCCGCATGGAGGCGGCGGGCCGGGTTCCGGGCCGGTGGGCGTCAAGAAGGAGCTGGCCCCGTATCTGCCCGTCCCGGTGATCACGGAGGAGGACGGCCGTTTCTCGCTGGACGCCAACCGCCCCAAGTCGATCGGCCGGGTCAGGAGCTTTTACGGGAACTTCGGCGTCATCGTCCGGGCCCTGGGCTACATTCTCGCGCTCGGACCGAAGGGCATCCGGGAGATCGCCGAGTACGCGGTCCTCAACGCCAACTATATCCGCAAGGGGCTGGAAGGGGAGTACCACCTCAAGTACGCGACCCCTTCCATGCACGAGTGCGTGTTTTCGGACAAGTTCCAGAAGGAGTTCGGCGTCACCAACCTGGATATCGCCAAGAGGCTCATGGACTACGGCCTCCATCCGCCGACGATGTCCTTCCCGCTCATCGTCCACGGCGCCCTGATGATCGAGCCGACCGAAACCGAAAGCAGGCGTGACCTGGACCTTTTCATCGAGGCCATGAAGGCCATCGCCCGCGAGGCCAGGGACAACCCGGACCTCCTGAAAACGGCGCCCCACGGCACCTACGTCCGGCGCCTCGACGAAGTGGCGGCGGCCAAGAACCCATGCCTGCGCTGGAGGGAGGAGGAGTGATGTCGGTTCAGGGCCTGATCCTCGACCTGCACACGTTCTGGGCCGGCCGGGGCTGCTATCTGGCCCCGAGCTACGACCTCGAAGTCGGGGCCGGCACCATGACCCCCGACACGTTTTTTCGCGTCCTGGGCAGCCGTCCCTGGAAGGTCGGCTACGTGCAGCCCTCGCGGCGGCCCAAGGACGGACGTTACGCCGAGAACCCTAACCGGGTCCAGAAGCACTTCCAGTACCAGGTCATCATGAAGCCCTCGCCCGCGGAAATCCAGGACATGTACCTCGGCAGCCTGGCCGCCATCGGCGTGGAACTCAAGGACCATGACCTGCGGTTCGACGAGGACAACTGGGAGTCCCCCACGATCGGGGCCTGGGGCGTCGGCTGGCAGGTCCTCCTCGACGGGCTGGAGATCACCCAGTTCACCTACTTCCAGCAGTGCGGGGGGATCGACCTCTCCCCGGTGCCCGTCGAGATCACCTACGGCCTCGACCGGCTGGAGATGTTCCTCGAACAGAAGGACAATATCTACGACCTCGACTGGTCCGGCGACGTCAGCTACCGCGACCTCCGCTTCCGGGAGGAAAAAGAGTTTTCCGAGTACAACTTCAACGCCGCCGACGTCGGCGGCCTGCGGCGGATGTTCGACCTCTTCGAGCGCGAGGCCGCCCGTCTCATCGGGCGGGACCTGCTGCTGCCGGCATACGACATGTGCCTGAAATGCTCCCACACCTTCAACCTTCTCGACTCCCGGGGCGCGATCAGCGTCACCGAGAGGGTCAAGATGATCGGACAGATTCGCGAGCTAGTGAACGGTGTCGCCGAAAAATTCACGGCCGGAAAGGCGGCCTCCTGATGGAATTCCTGCTGGAACTTCTGACCGAGGAGATGCCGGCCTCCCATGTGCGCTCCGGCCTGCAGCAGCTGGGGGAGCGGCTGAGGGCCGAGATCGCGGGGGCGAGCGTGGAGGTCCGCAAGCTGGAGACGATGGGAACACCCCGGCGCTTGGTCGCCGTCGGGGATTTCGGGGCCGGCCAACCCGACAGCGAGCAGGCGGTCACCGGCCCCCCCAAGGCGGCGGCGATCGCCCCGGACGGTTCGTACACCCAGGCCGCGAGAGGATTCGCCCGCTCCCAGGGAATCCCCGAGTCCGCCCTGGTCGTGGTCAAAACGGCCAAGGGCGAATACATGGGTTTCACCAGGCGGGCCAAGGGGATTCCGACCGGCGAGCTGCTCGTCGGGATCGTCCCGCGCGTCCTTGGCTCCCTGTCGTTTCCGAAAATGATGCGCTGGGGGACGGGCCAGCTACGTTTTTCCCGACCCCTTCACGGCCTCCTCTGCCTGTTCGACGGCAAGCCGCTCGACCTGGCCTTCGAGGGTCTCGCGGCCCGTGACGAGACGGTCGGGCACAGGATATTCGCCCCCCGGACAATCGTGGTCCGCACCCTCGCGGACTACATGGAAGGCCTGAGAGGCGCCGAGGTCATCGTGGACCCCGGCGAAAGGCGGCAGGCGATCGCCGGGCAGATCGAGGCTTTCCTGAATCCCCTCAAGGCCAAGGTCTACCCCGACCCCGGGTTGCTCGAGGAGCTCATCTACAATGTCGAGCATCCCCTGGTCGTCTTCGGCGCCTTCCCCGAGGCCTTCCTGAGCCTGCCGATCGAGGTCCTCTCCACGGCCATGCGGGAGGGCCAAAAGCTCTTTTCGGTCGTCAGGGACAGGAAGCAGCTGCCCCGCTTCCTGGGCGTGGCCGATGCGGTCCGCGACGCCAAGGGCCTCATCCGGAGCGGCAACGAGCGGGTCCTTCGGGCCCGTCTCGAGGACGCCCGCTTCTTCTGGGACCAGGACAGGAAACTCCCCCTGGCCGAGCGGGCCGCGGGTTTGAAAAACGTCGTCTTCCAGGAAAAGCTCGGGAGTTACGACGACAAGGCCCAAAGGCTGAAGAAGCTGGCCGGCTACCTCTGCGACAAACTCGGCGCGGCCGGCCTGAAGAAGGACATCATCACGGCCGCCGGGCTCTGCAAAGCCGACCTCCTGACGGAAATGGTCCGCGAGTTTTCCGGTCTCCAGGGCAAGATGGGCGGCTTGTACGCGCGGCTGGAGGGGTATCCGACGGCGGTTCACCAGGCCGTCTATGAACATTATCAGCCGGCCGGCCTGGAAGACGAAGCGCCGACCTCGCTGGCGGGGGCCGTGCTGTCGGCGGCCGACAAGCTCGATTCCATCGTCGGCGTCATCGGCCTCGGCATCGAGGTGACCGGGTCGAGCGATCCTTTCGGCTTGCGGCGTAACGCCCATGGCGTCTGCAAGGTCATTCTCGACAAGAAGCTCCGGGTGCCGTTTCCCCTTCTACTCACCAGGGCCCTGGCCGGCTACGGCGACAGGCTGACGCTGAAGCGCGAGGAGGTCAAGCGGTACTGCCTCGAGTTCTTCTCCGGCCGGATGCGTTTCATTCTCGAAAAGCAGGGCTTTCGGTACGACCTCGTCGGGGCCGCCCTGGGACCCGGCCTGGACCAGATCCTGGACGTCCTTCTCAGGGTCAAGGCGTTGGACGCTCTCAAGTCGAGCCCGCTCTTCGAGCCGTTCATCCTCATGGCCAAGAGGATCAATAACATCCTCAAAGACCAGCCGGCCGGAAAAGTCGACCCGGAGCTCCTGATCGAAAAAGAGGAGAGGGAGCTCCACTCGACCTTTTCCATCATCCGGGACAACGCCGCGCCCATGATCGCCCGGGGGGATTTCGGCCGGGCCCAGAGCATCCTGTTCAAGATCCAGCCCGCCCTGAACGTGTTCTTCGACAAGGTGCTCGTCATGGCCGGGGAGAAGAGGCTGCGGAAGAACCGGCTCGGCCTTCTGCAGGCCATCAACCGGACTCTCCTGGCGATCGCGGACTACTCCCAGGTCGTGGTGGAGGGGGAAAAGGCCGTCCCGCCGGTCAGACGCTGAACTCGCTCGTCTTGTCTTCCGGCTCCGCGTTTCCCGGGTCGATGAATTTCTGCTCGAGGGCGATGATCTTGACCAGGGTTCCCGGGTAGTTCTGGCCCTTCTCTTCACCATAGGGGTTGAACTGGACGCCGGCCTGGAACTTGTAGCTTTTGCCGGGATTGAAGACTGACCACCGGACGCGTCCCTTGAGGCTCAGGGGGACACGCTCACCCGGGATGGAAATCTGCAGGGTGATCCGGCCGTTGAACTTGAGATTCTTCTGGCTGAGGAAACGAACGCCCCCCCGGCTGACATCCAGGACCGGACAGAATTCCTCGTCGAAGGCGGTCGAGGTTCCCAGGAACTTTTGAACCCTGTAGGCTATGGTCGCCCCCGGTATCTTGAAACGCTGACACAGCCGGCGCTCGATCTCCCTGTCCGTCATGACTGGCCTCCCTTCGTCGGGCTCCCTTCGTTCCAAGCCGCTCAGGGGCCGCCGGAGACTCCCGGCCCCGAATCTTTGTGTTGGACTATATACCAAGAAGCCGCAGGATGTCAAAGCCTTTGCCCCGCCTGAAACCGTCCGGAATCGTCAGGCGGTTTCGTCCGGCCTATTCCCGGAGAATCCCGCCCGGACCGGGCTCCAGGCGGATGAGCGCCCTGGCGGGGGCCGGCCGGCCTTCGGCCGCGGCCCGGGCGAAGGAAACGGTCAGGCTTGAGACCTTCTGGTACGCGGGGGGCGAGGGCTTGGGCGGCTTCTTGGCGAAGAGGTCCTTGACGGCCTTGTAGGTCAGGGCGAGGGCGTCGAGAACGGAGACCCCGCTGGCCATCGGGTCGTTCTTGGGCGGGGGCATGTAGGGCTTCTGTCCGGGCATCAGGGGCCCCCCGATGTGGAATTCGGTGGGAGGAATCCGAACCGGGACCTTCCGGCTCTTCAGGATGAGTTTGTCTCCGACATAGAGGTCGATCTCGCCCGTCATGCTCGACGCGGCGGGAGGGCCCGGGGTCGGCTTCCGGCTGTCTTCGAAGGCGGGCAGCCGCGCGGGCGCCGGAGCGGCAGCGGGCGAGTCCGTGACATCGATGACGATCGTGAGCGGCTTCCGGACGACGAGGTCCCCGGATTTGAGGTCGAGGAGGAACTCATAGCTTCCGGATCGGCCGAAAAGATCGGCGACCGGCACGGTCAGGATGTGGAATCCCCGGGCCCAACGGCCCCCCTCCAGCACGTACGGTCCCAGGGAGATCCGGTAATAGGCGCCGTTCAGCAACTCGAGCCCGATGTCGATCGTGGCCGGCGGGGAACCTTTGGGGTCGCTCGAATAGGACAGGAAGTTGACCTCGGAGACGAGCGGGTAGGTGGATTTCCAGCTCCCCCAAAAGTTCACGAAATCGTGAAGCGAAGCCAGGTCCAGGAAACCGATGTCGGGATCGTTGTCGCGATATTTTTCAAAGTAGGCGGCGGCCAGAACCCGTTCCCGGTCAGGGTGGCCCAATTTCGCGGCCAGGAACGCTTGAAGCGCGGAAGCGGTCTGCAGATCCTCGGCTTCCAGGGCAGGTAACTGACCCTCGAGGACGGCCATGGCCCCGGCGTAGTCCGGGGGTTGGGCCAGGCGGGACAGCAACTGGGCCTTCCAGTCGTCGCCCCAGGCCGCGGCCGGCCCCAGGATCGACAGCAGGAGAAGAATCCAGGAGACCCTTTTAATCATAGATGAACTCGAAAAAGACTTCCAACATGTCGCCCGGGAAATCGGCGGGAAGCTCTGGGAGCGGGAAGGACGTGCGCAGGGCCTTCAGGGCGGACTGGTCGAGGATCTCGAGACCGGTCGTCTCCAGGATCTCCATGGAGTCGAGCCGGCCGTCCTTCTTGATGACCGCAAAAAGCCTGATCCGGACCTCGGCGCCCGGCTTGCCGACGGCCGGCAGGTCCCAGTTCCTTTGGAGAATATCGACCACCAGGCGGGCCCAAGGCTCCAGGTTGTAGCCTTTCAGCGGGATGGTCATGGCGGCCCGCTGGCCGAAGCCCGAGCCGCCCCGGCTCCCGCCCGGGCCGGCGCCGCGCCCGCCGCCCCCGGAGCCGGAACCGCCGATATACTGATAGAAATCCGGCCGGCCCCGGCCGCCGGAGGCCGCCTTCCTCTCGGGGCCGGGAGGACTGACTCCCGGAGGCCCGAGCTTTATGGTCAGTCCGGTTTCGGATTCGGACTTGAAGCGGGAGGCGACGGACTGTTGGAATTGAGAGGCCAACGCGGGCACCACCGAGCCCTCCGCGGCCGGAGCCGATTGCCGAGACCGCGTCTCTCCGGTCTTTTGCGAGGGGGGAGGGGAAGGTTCGGGCGGGGCCGCTTCGCGCCCGGCTCCGGAGCCAAGGTTTGGGGGCCCTCCCCGAAGGGGCTCCGGCGAAGCCGCGCCGCCTGGGGCCGGGCCGACGATCTTGGGACCGGCCTGATTCAGGGGCGGCACGATCATGACGTTCCGCAGATCGTCCCCGCCGAAAGACAGGATCTTGACGGTAATCCTGGCGTGGTAGAGCCCGTAGACGAGGGCGCCGTGCACGAGGAGCGAAACAGCCAGCCCGATGATGACCGGCCGCAGCGGCCGACGCCGCTTTTCCGTCCCGGCGAAGCTCTCGAACATCGCGTTCTATCCTGAACCTCTATTATACCCGGACCATCGGCAAAACCGCCGACTTTCTTGCCCGCCTCTTCCGGCGGCTCGGTCGGGACCAAGCCGGCCGAACCGGGTCACGCGGCGTTTTGACACGGGTCGAAACGGGACCCTTCTAAAAAACCCATGTTTAATATAATAGGCCCCGACCCCGGAACGTTTCATTCCGCCGGAAAGCCCAGCGCCGCGGGCCCGGGCCGGCCATGTCAGGCCACCGTGGCGTTCGCCCCCTTCCGGAGGGTAAGCGCGGCGGCGAAGAGCATGCCAAGGAGGTTCAAGAGAGCCAGCCGGCCGAGAAGGGCCGGTATGCCCAGCAGCGGGATCACGAATGAGGAGGCCAGGACGACGCCCAGGAACGAGCCGATCAAGTCGATCGCATAGCCCGTCCCGGGGTGCCCGGATTCGCCCAGATAGAGCCGGTTGGCGACGATGAACAGCCAGCCGCCCAGGCCTCCGAAGGCGAAGAGGGCCAGGTAAGGCACGGCCTCGGGCACGGGCGCGCTCACGGCCGCTGCGACTCCCAGCAGAATAATGACGAAACCGGCCTCGACCGCGGCCAGGTCACCAGGCCCGGCCCGCTTTCGCCGCCGCCCGGCGGCCGACCCGGCGAACAGCCCGGCCATGAAGGATGTCAGGAGCAGCGAGATCTTGCCGTAAACGCAGCCGAACGCTGCCTGGAAGGCGATGAGGACGGCCATTTCCGCGATGATCGCGGTGAAGCCCATCACGGCCACGGGCACGAGAAAGCGGTAGGGGGAGGGCCTTTTCCTCAGGGCCGCCAAAGCCAGGAAAGGCACGGCCAGCATCAGCGGAAAATCGAGAACCCAGAAGGGCGGGATTCGGGCCAGCAGCCCGAGAAGGCGGGATTCCGGACCCTTGAATTGCCCGGCCCAGAAAACCGAATGGAAATAGTAGCTGACCGGCACCAAGTCCCGGTTCAAGGCGCCCGCCCCCGCGCCGGCCCGGATCTTGTCCATCAGGTAGTCGACCCTCAGGGGATTCAGGCGGGCGGGCAGCATCCCCGGTGAAACGAAGGAGTTCCGAAGGCCCAGTTTCGAGACGGCCGCCGAGAGCCAGCCCGCTTCGATGGACAGGGGAGCGCCCGAGGCCAGAAAGACATTCCTTCCGCCCGGAACCACGGCGACCCGGGGGAAAACGTTTTCCAGGGTAGCCAGCAGGCTTCCGAGGAGGCGCTGCAGGTCGCGCCCGATATAGTTCTCGTCGGAAGGGACGGCGAAGGCCAGCACCCCGCGGGGCCCCAGCTTGGCTCGGACCGTGGCGAAGAACTCCACGGTGTAGAAGCGGTTGATCTGGGCCGTGGCGGGCTCGGGCAAGTCCAGGATGACGGCGTCGTAGCTCGCGGCCGGAGCCCTCTCGAGAAAGGCCCGGCCGTCCTCGAGGTGAATGGCCACCCGGGGGCTTCTCAAGTCGGCAATCCCCGATGCCGGCAGGACGGCTTCTGCCAAACGGATGACCGCCGGGTCCAACTCGACATAATCCACCCTCGCCTCCGGGTACTTGAGGATTTCCCCAAGGGCTCCGCCGGCGCCTCCGCCGATGAGCAGCACGTTCCGCGGCCGGGGCAGCTGGAGCAGGGCGAAGTGCACGGACTCCTCGGCCGCCGCGGCGTCCGGGTAAGTGAAGAGCGGAAGCCCGTTGCTGTAGAGAGACAGCTGCTGTCCGACCCGGATGACCTGAAGCCGTCCGTAAGGGGTATCTTCGGACCGGACCAGCTCGAGAGGTCGCCAGGCGGCCTTCTGTGCCGGGGAATCCAGGAAGCCGAAGCCGGCCGAGGCCGCCAAGGCGACGGCGATCAGTCCGGCGGACCTTTTCCGGGGGACGGCAAAGAGGAGAGCCGCGGCCGCCGCGGCCGATACGATCGAGGCGCCTTGCCAGTTCGAAAAGCGGGGCACGAGAAGAAAGTGGACGCCCAGGCCGCCGACCGCGGCGCCCAGCGACTCCAGGACATAGACCCGGAGGGTGCCGCCCGGCAATCCGAGCGAGTTCAGGACGAAGGCCGCGCCGAGCGGAAAGCTCACCAGGAAACCCACCAACAGCGACGAGGCCAGGGAGGCGGTGAGACCGGTCGCCTGGCCAGGCGGAAGCCCCATCAGGCGATGGGAAAACCGGAGAAGGACGAGGCTCGCGAGGAAAAGTCCGATGGCCAGGGTGTAGAGCCGCACCAGCCCGGTTCCGTCGACTGCGCGTTTGGGACGGATCAGGCTGCCCAGGCCGCCCCACAGAAGCCAGGCCCCGAGGACGAAGCCAAAGGTCAGCTCGTTGCCGTAGAAAGCGGCGTTGAATTCCCTCAGGAGGTAGATCTGAAACGATGTGGCCAGAAAGCCAAGGAGGAAGGCGGGAACCCGGCTCCTCAGGTCCAGACCCCGGGCAGCGCGGCGCCGCAGAATGTGCACCTTCCCGCCTCCAGATGAAGGGCGTCGATCCTGTAACCGATCCTGCGGATGACGACCTTCCCGCAGCCGGGACAATAGGTACTTTCGCCGGGGTGCCCGGGGACGTTGCCTATGTAAACGAACCGCAGTCCCTCGGAGAGAGCCGTTTCCCTGGCCTCCTCGAGTGTGGCGACGGGAGTAGGGGGGAGGTTCTTGAGCAGATAGAGCGGCTGGAAGCGGGAAAAGTGGACCGGGACGTTCACGCCGACTTCGCCGCGGACCCACCGGGCCATGTCGCGGATGTCCGCCGCCCGATCGTTGAGCGTCGGAATCACGAGATAGACGATTTCGAGCCAGACCCCGCTCTTTCCGACGGCCCGGATCGTGTCCAGCACGGTCTTGAGTTCGCCGCGGACGTAGGTGGAGTAGAAATCCTGGGTGAAGCCCTTCAGGTCGACTTTGACGGCGTCCACGACCTCGAGAAGGTCCCGCAGCGGGGCCTCGTTGACGTGGCCGGCCGTGACGACCACGCTGCGGATCTTTTTCCGCCGGGCGGCGACGGCCGTATCGTACATGTATTCGAAATACACGATTGGCTCGGTGTACGTGTAGGCGATGGACGGACACCGGTTGGCGGCCGCCCGGCCGACCGCGGCCTCGGGCGGCAGGTCGTAGTGGTCGACCTGTTCGGGGCGGACCTGGGAGACCTCCCAGTTCTGGCAGAACCGGCAGTTGACGTTGCAGCCGGCCGCGGCCATGGACAGGGCGCCGGTCCCGGGCAGGAAGTGGAAGAAAGGCTTTTTCTCGATCGGGTCGACGTTGAGGCTGCAGACTTTCCCGTAGACGAGGCTGTAGTAGGTCCCGCCCTCGTTTTCCCGGACGCCGCAGTAGCCCCGCTCCTTGTCGCCCAGCCGGCAGGCCCGGGGGCAGAGCTGGCACTTGATTTCCCGGTCGGGCAGCTTTTTGTAGTAGCGGGCCTCCACGCGGGAGAGGCCGGCCCCTTGGCCGAACGCGGCCAGCCGGTTGCAGAAACCAGGCAGCCCGGCGCCGAGAACGAGGCCGGCCCCGGCCGTATGCCCGAGGAACCGGCGCCGCGTCATGAAGCTCACTGAACGTCCTCCTCGATGACTTCGATACCGCCGGTACCCGCCCGGCCCAAACCCATCTGCTCGGCGGTAAACAGGTAGACGGGCCGGCGCCCCTCCTCCTCGAGAGTGGGAAGTCCCCTGGCGGCCCGCAGGCGTTCGACGAGGTCCCAGCCCGTGCGGTCCGCGGCCACCGGGTCGCGGCTGAAGATCAGGATTCCGCACGGCTCCGCCCAGCGGGGATGGTACGACGGTCCCCTGTGGTACTGGACCACCAGGCAGTCCAGGATGGACAGCCTGTGCCGGTCCCTGACCGGCGGGGCGTCGAAAACCTCGGCGACGTACGGATCACAGCGGTCGTCGTGGTACTTGTTGGGGTTGTGGATGGCCCCGAAATAGTTTTTCATCCCGGCCGTTATCCCGGCCATGCCGTGGTCCTTGAGGATAGCGAGGCTGATCGATGCGTCCGCCAGACGGGTTTGGATTTTCGAAAAACGGCTCCCGACGTTCAGATGGGATACGAGCTCGGTCTCGTAGCCGACCCCGTCCGTGTCCGTGCCGAAGATCTTGAGCCTCTCCCGGCTTTCGGCCAGCCTGTAGCCGGCCGCCCTCAGCTCCCGATTCGTCCTGTCCCAGATGACGATGTCCTCTTCGCGGAGCCCGTTGCCCGCCAGCCATCCGGCCAGGGCCAGGGACACGTCGGGGCGGGTGCTGATGGCTTTCCCGCCGATGGTGTTGATTTTGACGGCGACCTTCTCGCCGGGCCGGAAGACGGACATCAGGGCGTCTTTCGGGGCCCGTTCTCCGGTCAGGAGAGCGAAACCCCGGCCGAACATCCGGGCAACCAAGTCCCGGCCCGGAATATCAGTCCGCGATACGGAGCCGGAGGCTCTGACGACGACGACACGCGAACGGCCCATGACCTTTCCATGATGATCATTTTAAGGGGGGTTGTCAACAAAGCGGGCAGCCGGACGGGGCGGCTTGCCATGGACGCCGGTCTTCGACTATAGTAGCGGTAAAACGAGCTGCGGAGGACTAGGATGAGACTTTTTCGTTCCCGGGCGGCGGCAGCCTCGTGCGCCGTCCTGGCGGCGGCGCTTTTCGCGTTCCCGGCTCTGGCCGGCCGGCAGGAGAAGGAGGGACCGGGCGGGCTGGGGAAGCTGGTCCCGAAAGTCACAGGCTGGCAGCCGGCCGAGGCGGCCCGCTTGTTCTCTCCCGCCAACCTTTTCGAGTACATCGACGGGGCGGCCGAAAGCTACTTGAGCTACGATTTCAAGGAGCTGCTGGCCGTCGAATTCGACAGGCCCGGCGCCGAAGCCAGCATCACCCTGGAAATCTACGACATGGGGAGTCCCATCGACGCCTTCGGCATCTTCGGGGCCGAACGGTACCCGGAGAATCCGCCCGTGGCGGTCGGCGACGTCGGCTACATGGAAGGCGAAGCCCTGAATTTCGCGGCCGGCCGCTACTATGTGAAGCTTCTCGCCTTCGGACTCGGGGACGAGACCGGGGCCGTCCTCGTCGATTTTGCCCGGAAGGTGGCCGGCGCCGTTCCCGGGACAGGCGGCCTGCCCTCCGTCCTCGGTCGCTTCCCCCGGGGGGATATCGTCCCCCGGAGCGAGAAGTTCATCAGGAGGAACTTCATGGGCTACGAGTTCCTCCACGACGGCTTCACGGCCGACTACCGGGTCGACGGGCAGGAGCTCGAGGGCTTCATCGTCGAGGGCGCCTCTGAAAACGACGCCGAAACCATGCTGGGCCGGCTCCTGGAAGCGCTGGCCGCCGGCGGCCAGGCCGCGGAAAAGATCGTCGCCGGCTACCACGTGAAGAATCGTTACGGTCAGCACCTCTTCGTGGGCCGGGTCGGCAGCCTGTTGTACGGAGTCATGCGGGTGCCGGCCGGGCTCGAAGGAGCGGGGGAGGCCGCCTTCCGAAAGCTGGCCGATTCCCTGGCCGAGAGGCCCGCCCGGAGGCCCGGGACGCGAGCCTAGGCCCGGCGCGGCGGCCGGGCCTTCCCGCGGGCTGCGAGAGGGTGGGGTGGAAGACGACAGGTTCCTCAAGATTTCCCTGGCGATCATCGTCCTTTTCGTGGCCGGGCTCGTGCTCAAGATCGCCCGGCCCGTCCTTTTCCCGTTCGCGCTGGCCGTTTTCGTTTCCTATGTCCTCGATCCCGTGGTGGGGGTCCTCATGAAATTGAAGATCCCCAAGACGGCTGCGGTCACTCTCGTCCTCCTGACCTCGTTCATCCTCTTTTATCTGCTGGGCCTGGCGGTCTATTCGAGCGGGAAAGCCTTCGCGGGCGAACTGCCGAAGTATGCGGACCGGATCAAGACTCTGGCCCAATCCCTGCAGGGCGGCCCCGACGGGGTGCCGCTGCGCTTGAGGGTCAGCTCCTACCTGGAAAAGATCGAAATCTCGGGCATCGCCTCCTTCATCCTCGCGACGCTCGGCCCCGTGGTCCGGCTGCTGTCCAGGCTCTTCGTTCTCTTCCTGTTCGTTGTTTTCATCATGGCCGGGAGGGGCCGGGCCATGGGCAAGGTCCGGAGCGCCCTGAAGCCCGAACCGGCTTCCAGGGTGGCGGCGGTCCTGGTCACGATCAACAGCCAGGTCCGGAAGTACCTGGTCATAAAAACGATGCTCGGCCTGGCCAACGGGGCCGCGGTCTGGCTGGTCCTGACGCTCTTCGGGGTTGATTTCGCGCTGATTTTCGGGTTCCTAGCCTTTCTGCTGAACTACATCCCCAACTTCGGCTCCATCATCGCGGGGGTGCTCAGGGTGGCCTTCGCCTTCTTTCAATTCGGCACGATCTGGGTCCCCCTGTGGATTCTCATCATCACGGGCGGGGCCGACATGATCGTGGGGAATTTTCTGGAGCCCCGGATGATGGGCAAAGGCCTCGGACTAAGCCCGCTCGTCGTTCTCTTCTCGCTTCTCTTCTGGGGCTGGCTCTGGGGCGTGCCCGGCATGATCATCGCCGTGCCCCTGGTTGCGACCATCAAGATCGCCTGCCAGAACGTCCCGTCGCTTCGGCCTATCGCCATCCTGATGAGTTGAGATTGGGTTCCAAAAACGGCGCCGGGTCCCCGCAACGCCGCTTTTCTCGAGAGTTGAAGAAGAGAGAAGCGGCATTACGGCACGGTCTCCCTGACCGGCGCTATTCCGCTCCGGGGAGGATCAGTTTTCGGGCCCCCGAGCGGCTCTCGGCGCCCCTGAACCTGGCCTCGAGGGCGTCGAGAAAGGGGCGCCCTGTCCGGCTCCCGCCCCGCGAACGCCTGACTTGCAGGTCGACGAGATCCAAGCAGGCGATTTTTTCCTCCGTGGCGTAAGCCTGGCCCGAGGACGAGACCAGCCGGGAGGCGGAGTAGCGGCACCCGTCGATCGCTTCCAGGAGGAGCTCGCCGGCCGCGTCGGCCGGCTTGACGGCTGCCCCGGGGAGGATGATCCGGGACCGGCCCTTGGCCGTTTTTTCTTTGGCATAATCGAGAGAGAGAAGGACATCGCGGTCGGAGAAAGACGGATGGGCCGCCGCGAATTCGTGGAGAGCCGCCTCGATATGAAATGCGAGCCAGGCCGTACGCTCATCCGCCTGGATGTCCTCTACGTCGGCCGACTCCCTGGCGATGATCCTGTTTTCCTGGTAAGGCGCATGGGCGGCCAGGTGAACGCACCCGCCGGGGCAGCGGACCTCCTTCTGCCGAAGCGTTCCGCAGCAGAGCTGGCAGATCTTGAGCCCCAGGGCGGGGCACGACCTCTTGGCCATCCGCCGACCGCACTTGGGACACTTGGCCATGACGCCTCCTTCCGACCCGCCCGTCAGTCCTCGGCCTCGACGATGAAGGCTTCCGGAGAGATCCGCTTCATCCTCCGCCCCAGGTAGGTCTTGAGCGCCTTCTGAGCCGCTTTCTGCTCG